>Ga0265296_1002991_pt1 | contig 16271 bp, 12 predicted proteins | sample MunlanPumphouse1_FD_189073 | JGI IMG/M metagenome (GOLD analysis project Ga0265296, IMG submission 189073) | Groundwater microbial communities from a municipal landfill in Southern Ontario, Canada - Pumphouse #1 | ecosystem: Environmental > Aquatic > Deep subsurface > Groundwater | place... | reverse complement strand
ACTGCGCGACGGCGAGCTCGCGCGAGAGGGATGAAGGCCCGAAGTGGAGAAGCGCCTTGAACCCTTCCGTTTCGATCTTCACCGGCTCGTTCAGACTATCAAAGGTCGAAGCCTTCCTCAGAACCTTCTCGAGCAGAGGATCGTTCGGAGCTGCGGGATCGAACTTGAGCAGCCGCCCGTAATCGTCCGAGCTCAACGGGGGAATACCGATCTGCGGGCTCCAGATCGTCGGCCTCCCTGCGGCGTCGGTGATGATGAAAGGGGCGTTCAGGTCGCGCAACGTCTCGCTAATGAAATCGAGGCTGCTTGTATCGTCGAGCCGATCGATCTCAAGCGCGATGAAACGGGCGTACTGGCGTGTCGTCCGCGCCGATTGCGCGCTCATCTTCTTGATGAGGCCATTGTTGTACACGAGGGCGAAGGAGACGACGATGACGCTCCCCGCGATGATATACACTTTGAGGAGAAACGGAAAATTTCGTGGCGCCCTCATGATCTGCTCAGGCCTCGAGGTATTCCCGGCCCCCCAGGTAGGGGACGAGGGCACGGGGGACACGGACCTTGCCGGTCGGCGTTTGGTTGAGCTCGAGGATCGTCGCGATGACCCGCGGAAGCGCGAGCCCCGAGCCGTTCATCGTGTGCACGAATTCGGGCTTCTCGTTCGGCCGTCTCTTGAAACGGATATTCGCCCGGCGCGCCTGAAAATCCTCAAAGTTGCTGCAGGACGAAACTTCGAGCCATCGGCCCATCGCGGGAGCGAACGTCTCGAGGTCGTAGCACTTCGCGGCGCCGAAGCTCATGTCCATCGTGCAAAGCTCGATGACACGGTACGGGATCTCGAGCGCCTCGAGCACGGCGGTCGCGTCGCGGGTGAGCGATTCGAGCTCTTCGTACGACGTTTCGGGAAGCGAGAGCTTCACCATTTCGACTTTGTCGAACTGATGCACCCGCACGAGCCCCTTCGTATCCTGGCCGTAGCTTCCCGCCTCGCGGCGAAAGCACGGGCTGTATGCGGTGAGCTTGACCGGGAGGCGCGCGCCGTCAAGCACCGCTCCGCGGTACATGTTGGTGAGCGGAACCTCGGCAGTGGGAATAAGAAACAGATCGTCCTTCTCGCTGAGGTACATATCCTCGGCGAGCTTCGGAAGCTGCGCGGTGCCGACCATGCACTCGCGGCTCACGAGATACGGCACCGAGACCTCCTCGTAGCCCTGCTCCCGATGCAGATCGATCATGAAGTTGACGAGCGCCCGGGAGAGGCGCGCCCCGTCCCCCCGAAGCACGACGAATCCCCTGCCGCTCAGGGAACTTCCCGCGCCGAGATCGATAATCCCGAGTTTCTCGCCGATATCCCAGTGGGGAAGCATTCCTTCGAAAGGCTCGGGAACCGCTCCCCAGGACCTCCTCACGACGTTGTGCTCCTGACACGTGCCGTACGGCGCCGAATCGTGCGGCAGATTCGGTATGAAGAGGGCGAGCTCGTCGAGCCGCGCGCCGAGATCCTTGAGCTCGGCGTCGATTTCCTTTATCCGCTCGGAGGACCGCTTCATCCGCTCGAGAATCGCGCCGGCGTCCAGGTTTTCCTTCTTGAGACGGGATATTTCCTGAGAAGCTTCATTGCGCTCGTGCTTGAGATTCTCGGTCTCCTGGATCAGGGCTCGTTGCCGTTCGTCCAGGGCGAGGAACGCGTCGAGGTCGAACGAAGCGCCCTTCTTGCGCAGCCCCTCGCGTACCCGGTCCGGATCCTTCCGTATGAGCTTTCGGTCAAGCATCGCGTCAGCCGTTCCTCCGCAGTCTCCTGAACGATGCGATGATCTCCTCCCCGCCCGTGGCGAGGAGCTCGTTCGCGAGCTTCTCGACGACCTGCGACCGGTCGGCGAGCGCTCCGCTCATGATGCCCGATATCTTTTCGGAACCGTCGAAGGCGACGATCGCCGCCTCGATCTCGAATACGTTTTCATCGACGTTGGCAAGAACGCCTACCGGGGCCTTCCCGTCCTTCGCCAAGCGATCGAGAAACATCCGCTCGATCTCGACTTCCATCGCCGCCGATTGATCGTTGATATCCCGCAGCATCGATAAGACGTCTTTCCTGTCGCGCCGGCCGACGAGCGCCAGCGCGCCCTGTCCGGCGACGGGGGTGCAGATCGACGTCGTGAAGACCTCGACGACATGCTCCTGCTGATTGAGCATCTCGACATCCGAAGCGGGAAAAACGAACGCGTCGATCGTTCCGTTATTCATCGCGTCGAAGAGGCCGCCGAAATCGTCGTCTCCGTCCACAAGTCTGAGATCGCTCCGGTAATAGAGGAGCTGCCACCGCTTCACCGGATCGTTCACCGCGACACGGGTATTCTCCGGTTGTTCGTCGAGAATGAGGCTCTCGTGCGAGACGAGCGCGTCGAATGGATTCGTCCTCGCGAATATCGCGGCGATCTCGAGCGTGCCCGCGATCTGGAGCGGGATCCAGCGCGCGTCCATCACGGCGACGTCGATCTCCCCTTTCCCGAGGCGTTGGAGAACGGCCGCCGCTCTCCGCGCTTCGAGCTTCCGGGGCGCCGGCTTCGCGCGATCTTCCCTTCCCGGGCCGTCGGGCGCGTCGACAAACTCTACGTTCGGGTGCGCCTCCACGAGCGCGGCGCAGGCTCGAGCGCGGCAGAGCTTCGACAACGCGTCCCCTCGGCTCCCCACGATGATATGTTTCGCGCGGCCCATAACGACTCCTGTGCGCACCGGCATTGCTGAAACGCTCGAGCACCAAGCTATCACAGCATTCTGAAAAACGCAATTGGAAAGGTGGTCGCAGCGGAGGCGAGAGGGCTAGCGCTGGCGCGCAATGTTCTGAGCGGCGGTGATGCCGCAGCCGCCGAGTATCTCCTCCTCGGCCGATCCAGGCAGCTTGAAACGCACCATCGACCTAAGCGCGACGATAAAAATAAGCAGAGCGAACGCGAACGCGGCGCCGAGAGCGATGACGTTCCCCCGCATCGTGAGAACGCCGAGAACACCAAAGACGGCGGATGTTCCCCAGAGGACGAGATCAACTTTCCTCATCGAGCGGTGACGGTAGAGGAGCATGTGATGGAGATGCCGATGATCGGCCTCGAACACGGGACGGCGCGTGACGAGCCGCCGCACGAATGCGAGCGCCGTGTCGAGAAGCGGCACGGCGAGGATCATGATGTTGCCGGTGATCCGGTAGAAAATGTCCTCGCCGGGCGCGACGAGGAGCAGCGAGACGAGACCGAACAGAAGCCCGAGAAAGAGGCTGCCCGAATCGCCCATGAAGATCGACGCCGGCGGGAAGTTGTACCTGAGAAACGAGAGCGTCGCGCCGCAGATGACAAGCGAAACCGCGACGACGAGCGGTTGACCCATAAGCTGCCCGGCGACGGCGAACGAAGCAGCCGCTATGAATGCGAGTCCCGACGCGAGACCGTCGAGCCCGTCGATCAGATTGAACGACGTCGTCACGACGAACATCCAAACGGCGATCGCAAGAAACAGCGGCAGGATGAGATACACGGCGACGCGCAACGCCCCGAAATGCATGAGGAGAGCGAGCCCCACCGCGGCGACGAAAACGGAAACAGCGATCTGAAGAATGAGCTTATAGATGTAATGGAGGCTCCGCAGATCGTCGATGATGCCGAGAAGAAACACGAGGAAACCGCTCGCTATCAGCACGGGAGTGAATGCCTGCACGACCGGACCGTCCGGAAGAAAAAACAAAAAGAGCGGAAGGAGAGTGAAGAGTATCGCGCCGATGATCCCCACACCGCCTATATGCGCGATGTCTCTGCTCGTGCGCCCGTTCGGTTTCTCGCAGATCCGCAGACGCGCCGCCATTCCGCGGACGAGCGGCGTGAACAGCAACCCGAACGCGAAGGACAGGACGACCGCGAGAATGAGCCCGATTTTCGTCAATTGTTCGCTCCTTGTAACCCTCCTCTCTAAGCATCGAATATCCGCGAAGATGTGTCAAGCGGGACTTTGGGCGCCTGACTTTGGGCACCTCAGAGCCGTCCCCGGGGTTTCGGCGCCGTTCGCGACGGTTCCGCCCGGACGGCCGGGCCATCAACGGGACTTCTTGAGGAGCGAGCGGATGATTCCGGTGATCTCGGCGCGCGTCACGATCTTAAGGACGAGCGCACACGCGCCGAACACCGCGGTGATGGCGAGCGCGTGGAGAATCGTCACGAAGAGATTCGGCGGCTCGTCGACGAAGGCGCGGTATGCGAGCACGATGAGCGCGGCGACGGGCACGGTCTTCGCGACGGAAATGGTGTCGGCCCGACCCCAGAATCGCGGAAAGGCGCCCCAGAGCGTCTTGAGTCCGATTATCTCGATCGGGATGTAGGAAGCGAGTGTCGCGATGATCGCGCCGGTCGAAGCGAGCTTCGGAATGAGCGCGATGTTGAGGATGAAATTCACCGCCGCGCCGGCGAAGGTGAGCCGGGCGTAGACGCCGGCGCGATTCGCCGCGATGAGCCCGGGAAGAACGACGACGCCGATGCACCGCATCACGATGAGCGGAATAAAGAGCGTAAGGAGAAGCGCGGACGGCTCGAACCCCCGGCCGAAGAGCCCGACGACGATCCCCCGGGCAAGGCATGCGAAAACGACGGCGACGAGCGCGGCGTAGATGAACGATCCTCTGATCGACCGGTTCGTGAGAGCGGCGCAGCGCTGCCGGTCCCCCGCCGCGTACGCGGAGGCGAGACCGGGCCTCAGCATCATGATGAGCGCGAAAGTCGGGAAAAGCGCCGTCTCGGCGAGGCTTCGAGCCACCGAATAGAGCCCGACGTCAACCTTGCTCTGAAAGAACCCGAGCATGAGCTTGTCCTCGACCGTGAAGATCGCGACTGAGGCGCCGCTGATCGCGAGCGGCACGCTCAGCCGGAAGAGGCGCGACCAAATCCGCTCTCCGTCCCCGGCAGGCGCCGGCGCGCCGGACACGGCGAACAGCATGATGATCGAAAGAGCGCATGGAATGAAGGTCCCCGCGATGTAGCCGCCGAGCACCCCTTCAACACCGAAACCGAGAAACACGGCCGCGAGAACGAGCGAGACCTTTGCCGTGAGCATCGAGCAGCGCACGAAGAACAGAAACCGGAATCGGCTGATGCCGAGGGTCATAAGGTCGAAGAGCTCGTTGAGACTCACCGCGAGAATAAGGAGTCCGCTCATGCGGAAGAGAGGGAGCAGCGCCGGCTCCTTGAAGAAGGTCGTGAACCAGGGCGCGAACACGAACGCGGCGAGCGCGGTCGGGGCGGTGAACATGAGACGCATCAGAACGCTCAGGCGAATGAGCCGACTCATGCGCCACGGAGCGGTGACCTGATATTCCGAGAGAAGCTTTGAGGCGGCGCCGTCGACGCCGAACTTGCCCGCGATGAGGAGAACGGTGGCGAGCGCCATCGTCCAGTTGAGAAGACCGACGCCGCCCGGTCCGAGCCATCGGGCCGTGATGAGCGATATGAGAAAAGCGCTCAGGAGCGGCAACGCCGTCGCGCCGAAGGTCCAGATGTATCCCGCGGCGAAGGAGCTCTTGGATGAGGTATGCGATTCCATGTTCAGGCCGGGAACTGTTGTTCGAGAATATCGGCGATCCGTTCCGCGGTTTTTCCGTCCCAGAGGGGCGGCACGCGGTGGGCGCGCGCGGGACCGGCGAGAATCCGCGCCGCCTCGTCCCGTATTTTCCCGGGATCCGTTCCGACGAGAACGTTCGTGCCGATCTCGACCGTGATCGGCCGTTCGGTGTTCTCGCGCACCGTGATGCACGGGACTCCGAGCACGGTCGTCTCCTCCTGGATGCCGCCCGAATCGGTCACGACGATCCGCGCATGCCGCATTGCCTTGATGAAATCGAGGTATCCGAGAGGCTCGATGAGTTTCAGACCTTCGGGAATCTCGATGGCGCCGCGCGCCGATTCGATCGTTTTACGCGTGCGCGGATGGACGGGAAAGATCACGGGGATCGAGCGCGCGAGACCGGCGAGCGCCTGCATGATTCCCGCGAAAACGCCGCTCTCGTCGACGTTGGACGGCCGGTGCAGCGTGACGAGAACGTACTCGCCGGGGGCGGCGCCGAGCTCGTCGAGAATGCGCGAGCGCTCCGCCTTCGCCAGATAAAACAGGAGCGAGTCGATCATGATGTTTCCGACGAAGAAGATCCGATCGGGCTTCACCCCCTCGCGCAGAAGATTCGTCTCCGCCTCGGGTGACGTCGTGAAGCAGAATCTCGACAGGACGTCGGTGACCATCCGGTTGATCTCCTCGGGCATCGCGAGATCGAAGCTCCTGAGCCCCGATTCGACATGCGCCACCGGAACGAGCGCCTTCGCCCCGACGAGGGAGCAGGCCAGCGTCGAATTCACGTCACCCACGACGATGACGAGATCGGGACGCTCCCGCGCGACGATGCTCTCGAAAGCGATCATGATCCTCGCCGTCTGCTCCGCGTGGGAACCGGAACCGACGCCGAGATGAATGTCGGGCTCGGGAAGCTCGAGATCCTCGAAGAACACGCGCGACATGTTCTCGTCATAGTGCTGCCCCGTATGGACGAGCACCCAATCGAAGCGGCGGCGTCTTTTGAACTCACGGATGAGAGGCGCCGCTTTCATGAAATTCGGGCGGGCGCCGACAATGATGGCGGCTTTCACCGCTTCTCCTTTCGCCGGGAAGACTCCGCGATCCGCGAACGATAAAGCTTCGCGTAGTATCGCTTGAAGCTGCCTTCCTTGACCGGTTTCCACCAGAGCGCGTTCCGCGTGTACCAGCGCACGGTCCGTTCGAGACCCTCGTCGAAACCGACGCGCGGCCGCCAGCCGAGGGCGCGGGTCTTCCGCGAGTCGAGAGAGTACCGCCAGTCGTGCCCGGGACGATCCGAAACGAAGGTGAGAAGCGACTCATCCGCGCCCGTGAGCGCGATGATCTTCCGGGCGATCTCGATGTTGGGATGCTCCTCCCCCGCGCCGATATTATACGCTTCCCCCACCTTTCCTTCGCGCCCGACGAGCTCGATCGCGCGGCAGTTATCCTCGACGTAGATCCAGTCGCGGATATTCGAGCCGTCTCCGTATATCGGCAGCGGCTTACCCTCGATCGCGTTCGTGATGAAGAGCGGAATGAATTTCTCGGGATGCTGGTACGGACCGTAGTTGTTCGAGCTCCGTGTGATCACGGCGGGGAAACCGTACGTTTTGCCGAACGCGCGCACGAGGAGGTCGGCGCCCGATTTGCTCGCCGAATAGGGGCTGTTCGGCTGCACGGGATCGCTCTCGCGGAAGCTCCCTCGATCGGTGCTGCCGTACACCTCGTCGGTTGAAACCTGGACGAAACGGGGCACGCGCGCCTTGAGCGCGCGCTGCAGAAGCACGTACGTGCCGAGAACGTCCGTCTTCACGAAGCTCCCCGCCTCGAGAATGGAGCGGTCGACGTGCGTTTCCGCGGCAAAGTTGTACACGACGTCGACGCCGGGAAGCAACCCGTCGAGAAGACGCGCACAGCAGATGTCCCCGCGGACGAACCGGAAACCTTTTCGCCCCATGAACTCGCGCAGATTGTCCAGATTTCCGGCATACGTGAGCTTATCGAGAACGGTGACATCCACCTTCCGCCCTTCGCGGTACAGGAACCGGACAAAATTCGATCCGATGAATCCTGCTCCACCCGTGATAAGGATCTTCCGCATCGGCGCCTCCTCCCGGCCCGGCTGCGAGAGACGCGCGGTCCGCTACCGCGTCGTTCTCCCGAAGGAATGATACCTGAATCCCATCTTCTCCATCGTTTCAGGCTGATAGATGTTCCGGCAATCGAATACGACGGGGCTCCGCAGAAGCTTCATCACCCTGTCGAGATCAAGCAGCCGGAACTCGTTCCACTCGGTCATGATGACGAGCGCGTCGGCTCCCCGGACGGCGTCGTACGAATCCTCGCAGTACGAAATCCGCTCGCCATAGACCCGGCGCACGTTTTCGATCGCCGCGGGATCGTACCCCTTGACGCGAGCCCCCTGGGCGAGCAGGCGATCGACGAAGCGCAGCGCCGGCGACTCGCGCACGTCGTCGGTATTCGGCTTGAACGAGAGACCGAGCACGGCGACCGTCTTCCCCGCGAGGGCCGGCATTTCAGCCCGGATCTTTTCAACGAGCCGGTCCATGATGGCACGATTCACGTCCGCCGCCGCCCTGATGACGCGAAGGGGCACCCCCGCGTCATCGGCCGTGTGCATGATGGCCGCCACATCCTTCGGAAGGCAGGATCCACCATATCCGACGCCCGCGTGCAGGAACTTGGATCCGATCCGCCGGTCGAGACCCATCGCCCGCGCCACCTCATCGACGTCGGCCCCCACCTTCTCGCAGAGCTCGGCGATCTCGTTTATGAACGAGATCTTCGTCGCGAGAAACGCGTTGCTCGCGTACTTTATCAGCTCGGCCGTCCGGATCGACGTGAAGACGATCGGCGTTTCGAGGAGGTAGAGCGGCCGGTATATTTCGCCCATGATCTCGCGCGCGCGTTCGCTCTCGACGCCGATGACGACGCGGTTCGGGCGCATAAAATCCTCTATCGCAGAGCCTTCCCTGAGGAACTCGGGATTCGACACGCGGTCGAATTCGACCGGGCGCTTCAGGTTTTCGCGGATGATCTCGCCGACCCGCTCGGACGTTCCGACGGGCACCGTGCTCTTCTGGACGAACACCCGGTAGTCGCTCATGCACGAGGCGATGTCCTTCGCGACCTGGAACACCGACGAGAGATCGCACGAGCCGTCCTCCCGTTCGGGCGTTCCGACCGCCGAGAATATGACGGGCGAGTCCTCGACCGCTGCCTTGAGATCGGAGGTGAAAACGAGCCTCCCCGCCGAATAGTTGCGCGCGACGAGATCCTTGAGTCCGGGCTCATAGATCGGCATGACCCCGCCGCGGATCGAGTCGAGCCGCTTCTCGTCGATATCGACGCAGATCACGCGGTTGCCGAAATCGGCGAGACACGCGCCGCTCACGAGCCCCACATAGCCCGTACCGACCATGCATATCTTGAACATTCACATCTCCCTTGCGATCCGCTCCCAGTATTCGAAAAGCGCTCCGAGCATCTCCTCGGTCGAATGCTCCTGCTTCCATCCGCAGGAGAGCCGGAGGCGCGTGTTGTCGCCGACGAGCACCGGAATATCCGCCGGGCGGACGAGGCGCGGATCCTCCACGATCCTCACCGGGACACCGCACGCGCGGACGAGGAATTCGAGCGCGTCCCGGAGCTCGATCCCGCTGCCCGAGCACACGTTGTATACGCCCGGCTCGCTCGCATCCTCCGCGATCATCCGGTACGCGCGCACGACGTCGCGGACGTCGAGAAAGTCGCGCACGACGTCGAGATTGCCGACCTTCACGACCGGCTCGCGCTTTCCGGCCCGTATTTCCGCGCACTGCCGCGCGAACGCGGGGAGCACGAAGCGCACGTCCTGAGCAGGGCCCGTATGACCGAAGCTCCTCGTCGCGACGACGTCGATTTCGAAGGAACGTTCGTACTGGAGAGCAAGCATGGTCTGGGCCGCCTTGCTCACCGCGTACGGGCTCATGGGCTCGATCGGGCTCCCTTCGCCGAGAGGCATCGCGCTGCGCGGCCGCCGCCCGTACTCCTCGCTCGAACCGACGGAGAGGACGCGCACCTTGCCCGATCGCGTCTTCGCTCCCGGGCAGGCGTACGGAAGCGACCGCACACTCTCGAGAACGTTGAGCGTACCGAAGACGTTCGTCTCGAGCGTGGACCGCGGCTCTTCAAATGATCTCGCCGCGGAACTCTGCGCGGCGAGATGAAATAGGTAATCGGGCCGGACGTCCGCGACAAGCGTCTTCACGGCGCCGCCGTCGAGGAGATCGCAGCGGCGGTACACGATCCCCCCGGGCAATCCGGAGGGCGCGACGACGTCGGTCGCGATGACCTCGTGCCCCGCGGCGGCGAGCTCCTTCACGAGATAGGCGCCGACGAAGCCGCTCGCCCCGGTGACCAGTGAGCGCATATGGACTCCCGCCCCGCGGCCGTTATTTCCGGCCGGGGTTGTTTCGCCAAAAATCGAGGAGATCCCTGAGCGTCTGTTCGAACGGTATCTCGGGCTTCCAGCCCGTATCCGCCCGGAATTTATCGTTGGAACCCTCGAGATGCGGAACGTCGCTCGGCCTGAGCCGCGCCGCGTCCTGCCTCACCTCGGCTCTCACGTCCGCGAGCGAGAGAAGCATGTCGAGAATCTCGCTGATGCGGTAGCTCGTTCCCGAGCAGAGGTTGTACACCTCGCCGCTCTTCCCCTTCTCCAGGGCGAGCCAGTACCCGCGCGCGATGTCCCGCACGTCGGTGAAATCGCGCCGCGCCTCGAGGTTGCCGACCCGGATGACCGGCTGCCGCACGCCGCGCTCGATATCGATGATCTGTTTGGCGAAATCGGAGCAGACGAAGATCGCGGGACGCCGGGGTCCCGTGTGATTGAAACCGCGCGTCCGCACGACGTCCGTCCGGTAGCTCATGAAGTACTGGTACGCGAGCATATCCTGCCCAACCTTGCTCACCGCATAGGGGCTCAGGGGGCGCAGGGGATTCGTCTCCCTGATCGGAACCTCCCCGGGATAGACCATGCCGTACTCCTCGCTCGAGCAGGCGATCTGGATGCGGCAGCCGAGCTTGATCTTGCGCACCGCCTCGAACACGTTGAGTTGGCCGATGATGTTGGTGACGAGCGATTCGGTGGGCGCGTTCCACGACGTGGGAACGAAGCTCTGCGCGGCGAGATGGAAAATGTACTCGGGACGGATCTCTTCAATCGCGTCCCGCGTCGATGTCGCGTCGCGGAGATCGCATTCGATGAGCTTCATCTTGTCCCAGATATGCTCGATATTCTCCGTTCTGCTCCGCCACCGGACGATCCCGTAGAGCTCGACGCCCTTCTTCGTGAGGCAGAAATCGGCGAGATGGCTTCCGGCGAAGCCCGTGATACCGGTAATGAGGACTCTCATTGCGTTCCCCTTTGAAAATGGTATGCGCGGCCGGCGCCGTTGGGCATTCGGGAATGCGCCCGGCTGAACGTCCCGGCAGGGAGCTTAACTTTCAAATTGTAATGAAATTACGAGGGGCTCGTCAACGTGAATCGAGCCAGCGGCGCGCGGGTGGCGGCGATGGGGCCCCCGCACGCAGCGCAGCGAGCTCTGCGAGCGAGCACGTGCGGGGTGCAATCGCCGACAGGCCCCGCACCGCCCCGGGCGTCAGCGATAGACGAACCAGAGCACGATATAGGACGCGACGGTGGCGGCGATGGTGAAGGGGAATCCCATTTTCATGAATCTGCCGAAGGATATCGAATGCCCTTCCCGATGGAGGAGCCCGACCGCGACGACGTTGGCCGAAGCGCCGATCGGCGTGATGTTCCCGCCGAGACAGGCGCCGATGAGAAGCCCGAACGCGAAGAGCTCGACCGGGAGGCCCGCTTCGGTCGCGAACCGGATCACGACGGGGAGCATCGCCGTGACGTATGGTACGTTGTCGATGAAGCCCGAGAGAAGGACGGACGCCCAGACGACGGCCGAGTAGAGAACGAAGGGGTGCGCTCCCCTGAGAGCGCCGAGCTTGCCGACGACCGCCTCGATGACACCGCGGTTATCGAGCATGCCGACAAGCACGAAGACGCCCGTGAGAAACGCGGCCGTCCCCCAATCGAAATTCCGTACGATCCCGATCGTTCGCCGGCGATCGTGGAAGCCGAACCAGAAGCATCCGGCGAACGCCATCGCCATGCACACCGTCCCGCCGAACCACACGAAGCCCGGATCGATGAACGTCGCGCACGCCAGCAGCAGGATCATGAGAATCATGAGGAGGCTCGGAACGATGCTGAATATCGGCGTCACGGGAATCGGATCGAGCCTGCGCTTCATTCCCTTGAAGAAGTAAAAAAGGACGGCGAGGCTCGCGACCGCGCCGATCTGCACGAACCAGAATATCCCGGGCTTGAGGAGGCCGGAGCCGTCGCGCATGGGGTACACGATGAAATCCATGAAGTTCATCTTCATCGCGGCGCCGAGGATCATGCTCGGCGGGTCGCCGATGAGCGTCGCCGTTCCCTGCAGATTCGACGTGATGGCGATTCCGATGATCACGGGCACGGGAGAGACGCTCGCTTTCCGCGCGAGCTGGATGGCGACCGGCGCCACGATGAGCACCGCGGCCACGTTCTCGACGAACATGGAGAGAACCGACGTGAACGCGACGATCGCGAGAAATGCCATGCCCAGGTTCGAGCTGCGATTGATGAGAATGTCGGCGATCGCTTCGGGCACCTTCGATATGATGAAGAGCTCGGCGAGGACGAGGGTGCCGGCGAATATGCCGAGCACGTTCCAGTTGATGCTCGGGACGATCTCCCCGAACTTCAGCGCGCCGAGGAGAATCGCAAGCGCGATGCCGGCCCACGTGACGTGCGCGCGGTGGTGCCGGAATATCACGAGCCCGGCGTATACAGCGATAAATATGACGATCGCAACGAGCATCGCGGGATCACCCCTCGTTCAGTTCGCGGAGAATCCGCTCCGCCGCTTCCCGCGGCGAGTTCGCTTCGATGACCGGCCGGCCGACGACGAGATAGTCGCTCCCCGCCTCGCGCGCCGCCCGCGGCGTCGCCGTGCGTTTCTGGTCTCCGACCCCGGCGCCCGCGGGACGGATGCCCGGCGTGACGACCTTGAAGCCGGCCCCGAACGCCTCCTTGACCGAGCGCGCTTCCTCGACGGAGGCGACGATGCCGTCGAGCCCCGCCTCATGCGCCTGAGCGGCGAGACGCATGACGAGATCCTTCACGGCTCCCGTCGTTCCGAACGTGCGCGCGAGATCTTCCGCCGAGAGGCTCGTCAGCACGGTGACGCCGACGATGAGCGGCCGCTCGATCCCGAGACGTTTCGATTCCGTCGATGCCGCCCCCGCCGCGGCGCGCATCATCTCGACGCCGCCCGAGGTATGGATCGTCATCATCGCGACACCCATCCCGGTCGCGGCGCGCACCGCCCCCTCGACGGTCGCCGGAATGTCGTGGAATTTGAGATCGAGAAACACCGAAGCCCCGAGCGCCTTGATCTCCCCGACGATTCCCGGGCCCTCGGAGGTGAAGAGGCGGCTTCCGATCTTGAATATCTTTATGGCGCTCCCGCACGCCCCGACGAGCTCGAGCGCCCGGGAACGCTCCTCGACGTCGAGCGCGACGATGACGGCGGGAGATTTCTGCAATGCATTTGCGGAATTCATCGTAGGTCGGATTCCTTTTGTCATTGATCCATTGACTACACTCTAATCACATGCTTTATCGATTTCAAGAGATCAGAAACATGCCCTATAGTTCTCTCAAAGCGAATAATAAAATCGCATGGCCTAGGAATGCGCGTATCCAATGAGGTCTTTGATTCTTTCAATGTTTTGCTTCTTCAGATACTTGAGCAAACCCCTCTTTATCTCGGGGAATACTTCGGGCCAAACGAACCAAGCTGTACCAATCCCTACTGCAGTGGATCCCGCAAGTATGTATTCCAATGCGTCTTGCCAGGTAGAGATCCCACCAATACCAACAATCGGGATCTTCCTGTTGCGGCACTCCCCGATCTTGCTAAAACACTGATAGACATTGTAGAGCCCAATTGGCTTGATTGCAGGCCCCGACAAGCCAGCAACAATATTCTGAAAATAGGGATGCCGCGTTTCGATGCTAATGGCCATCCCGCGAACGGTATTGATCATTGAGAGGACGTCCGTTCCGCCAGCGATAGCCGCCTTTGCAGTGGTAGTAATATCGGTTACATTGGGCGTGAGCTTCGTCATTAGGAGAATCCCGGAAGGAACCCGCGATCTAACCTCGGAAACTACTCTCTCTACAGCTCCAGGATCACAGCCAAAAGCGATGCCTCCCTTCTTCAAATTCGGACATGAGACATTTATCTCCAAACCGGATATCAGGTTATTTACATCTTTATTCAGAAGACGCTCAGCTAGGATTCCAAACTCCTCAACGGTGTCCGCAGAGATATTGACAATTATCGGGAGCTCATACACAAGCAGTTTCGGAAGATCCTCCAGTATAAAACGTTCAACTCCCTTGTTCTGCAATCCGATGGAATTCAGAAGTCCATTCCGTGTTTCGAGGACACGCAGCTTCGGATTTCCTGGCTTAGGGCGCAAGGTAACACCCTTAGTAACAAATGCACCCAGGGAGTCGACAATTTGCTCACTCTTGCGCAAACCATCAGCCTCATTGCCGCTCCCCGACGTTCCTGAAGCAGTCAACAAGGGAGTATTGAGCCGAAGACCTTTAAGATCTACTTCTAGTCTTCCTTCTCCCATACAATGTCACCAGCTTTGAATAATGGCCCTTCCGTGCATACTCGCGAATACTCCTCGATCCCATCATTCCCTTTGGTCCTGCAAACTCAAGACAAACACACTCCAATGCCACATGCCATCCTTTTTTCCAACAGGACCTTCAGGTCAATCTCATTCTTCGATGCAATCCTATCTACATGCTGCAGCATTCCTTCTGGACCGCAAGCAATCGCCATAACCGCACGATGGGAAGAACTGGGCATGGAGGCGCGGCGCATCGCGAAGGACTCGTACTGATCGCTGACAAAACCCAGATGCAAGTTAGCCCTTGGTATGCTTCTAAGCTTGGCGGGAAGTCGCTTATCACAAGACACAAATATATCTTTCGCTCTCAGCCCCGTTGAAAGCAAGTCGTCGATAAAGGCATAAGCATTTTTTGGTTCAGCCGTATAAGTCTTCTCTAGGGGATCTCTGTATTTAATGCTCCCAATATCGGCAATGCCTATAAAGGCTTTGACATCGAATGAAAAGTACCTCAACGCTTGAACAAAGTAGACAAGAGGTGCCATTCCCACACCCCCACCAATAATATGAACCTCCTCTATTCCCGAAGCATGTAAGCTCCGAACATTAAATGGACTGCCAAGCGGACCAATCATGTGTACTAGATCGTCCGGAGCCAGATTCCGCATCATCTTAGTACCAATACCATCTGGTATAAGTACCTTGTATAGGATATCGAAATCTTCAGAATAAACAGAATGCATGGCAACTGACAGTAATGGAGGCAACCTGAGATTCTTAAGATAATCCCTGTGAAATCCTTTAAAGATGACCCTATGAATCCCAAACGGCCTTTTTAGAAATGGTTGCGGATTCATAAAACTAGGGCGCTTTGTCCCCTTATCCTCGAACTCCTTGCCGGCACGCCTCCTAGCACTCAAGGGCATAGGATCCATCATTACAAATTGCGATGGACGCGCGTCGCGCAACTGGGGGGCTCTGAATGCAAGCTTGTAAAGCAAGCTGTCCTTTCCTCCAACTGGAGTGTTGGACAACACCTTCGCGTAGAAAGAACTGATAGTTTTTGCTTTTTCATAATGTTCAGCGAGCAGTAGTCGCTCTCCCGTAAGCGCTGAAATCTTCGTATACTTATCCGGACAAAGAACCTCTGCAGCTTCTCTTAACTCCTCAAATGCGATAAAGAACGTCCTTGGACATTTCTCAGCTAAGTTAACATGACGCCATCGCTGCAAATCCTTCCTGTTCCTTACAACCAGCACGGCCAGAACAGCGAACCGGTTACCATCCTTCTTGCTTATGCTCTTGAAGGCTTCCGAAAGCCTGCCTTCGTCTTCATCATCAAAAAAGAAGAGCATTTTTCGATTTCCCGATGTCGCCAAGAACCTGAAGAAATCTGCAGGCGGAGGCATTTTCCACTTCTTGAACTCGATGTGATTTTCCCCAAATGCCGAGGGCTCTATGCAGCTCTCAAGCCTGGGGAATAGTTTCCATCCATCACGGGACAAGACCATTTCAAGAAACAGATAGCATAGGGTTTGATAAGATCTCTTGTTCACACTCGCATCTCGCGTTGCAGCCTCGATTTCCTTCTGCGTGAGTCTTTGAAGACAATAGTGGATTGGTGAAGGAGCGAATCTGCTTGCGCTCTCCCGAATGAATTCTGCCTTGGGGATCGACGAGTCAGATCCTGATCCCGATGATCCATGTGCGGCAACCTGTATATATGGCAGGGCCCGTTTGCACTCTTCTTCTCGCAACCGAGGATCCTGATTGTTGCGTTTCCCATTATGTAGGAATGATCGACCTTCAGATGACTTCGTGCTCAAGGAAAAATAGAAATCTTGTCTCTTATCCATCCCTCCCCTCTTTAGGGAATTGCTATAAAGGAACGGGCC
>Ga0265296_1002990_pt1 | contig 16272 bp, 17 predicted proteins | sample MunlanPumphouse1_FD_189073 | JGI IMG/M metagenome (GOLD analysis project Ga0265296, IMG submission 189073) | Groundwater microbial communities from a municipal landfill in Southern Ontario, Canada - Pumphouse #1 | ecosystem: Environmental > Aquatic > Deep subsurface > Groundwater | place... | reverse complement strand
AACTTTCTCCGCGACCTTTCGGAAAGCCAGCGGGCTGGCCTTTCTTTGATACAATCCATACAGGCAGTCAGCAAATCAGATTATGGAAGCCTAACCAAGGAGATTAAAAAAATCAATAACCAACTGAGCTGGAATATACCGATGGAGCGGGTTTTAAAAAACTTTGTTGAGCGCCTTTCCGACAGCAAAACCATCGTAAGGGCTATCATGGTAATTGACCAGGCCAACAAATCCGGCGGGAACGTGGAAGACACAATGGAATCCCTGGCAGCCAACATCGAGTCCATAAGGGATGCTCAGCAGGAGAAGGCCGTACTTCTGAATCAGCAAGTACTTATGATGTACGCAATTTTCTTCATATTTTTGGGTATAACCATTGCCCTGATAAAGTTTCTAATACCACTGCTTGAGGCGCAGGCCCAAACTGGCGGGTTTGGCGTACAGGGATTCAGTCCAAATCCGTGCAGTGTGTGCACAGAAAGTTCTGATTTCGAATGCACTGGATGCAAAACCTTTGAGGCCATAGGTACTGCCTTTGACCTGGGAAAATCCAATGACACGGCAACCTACTACAAATCATTGTTTTTGGCTATGATACTCGTGCAGGGCTTCTTTTCTGGGCTAATAGCAGGCCAGATAGGTTCTGATTCTGTGACTGTGGGTATAAAACACAGCCTCATAATGCTGCTCAGCGGCTTCATAATATTTATTATTGTCGTTAAGACAGGGCTTGTATAACATGATAACGTAGTCTAAAAAGCTTTGTAAAAATTATTTGGTGAAGGTGCTTTGATGAAGGGTGTTGTTGAAATAGAATTCGTAATTTCTGTGTTTGTCTTTATAACCACCGTATCTTTTGTGACAGGCATAGTCATAAGCAACCTGCCTGTCTTTCATAGCGCTTCAACAAGTGAAACACTGAAATCAAAGAGCTGGCAGTACTCTGAGATGCTTCTGTTTGACGAGGGAGCTCCTTTGGACTGGCAACTTCCTGATAAGGATATAAAACGCATAGGTTTGTCAACCGGCAGCAGATATTTTCTTGATGAAAGTAAAATAATAAAACTCTATGACTTATGTTCAGTGGGCTATGCTGCAGTAAAAGATAAGCTGGGTGTGGATACCAGAAATGACATAGTAATAGAGGTTTCCTATTTGGATGGCTCGCCTGTTGCAAGCTCGGTTACTGTATGCGGGCCAAATGTGATAACACAGATTAGGCCAAGTTTCCAGACAGTCAGGCTCGGTGTACTAAATACCGCCGACAGGCCAATAGTCCGTATTAAGGTAATTATAATTTGATTGGTGATAATGATGAAAGGATTTGCTAGGATTTTTGAAGCGATAATAGCGTCTGTGGTGATTCTTGCGTCGCTAACGTTTTTCTTTGTACCTAATATTCAGGCTTCGGGATGGGGAGACGCCATGATTCAAAATCTTGCCCAGGATGCCATTGAGAGTGCTTATTTTAACGGAACCCTCACACGTTATGTGAAAACTGACGACAGAGCACCACTCAATGCTTTCATGACTAGAATGCTGCCGCAGACGGTTGATTTCTCGCTGGAGGTGAGTAGAACTGTCAATGATATAATAAATATAGTATGCGTGGACTGTACAAATGATGACGTGAACGAATTGAAGGTAATACTCAATCCACTTGATTTCAGCTACAAGGAGCGTAACATAAGCATACGGGTACAGCCATTGGCGATGGCCACTAATTCTGTACCAGCTGATACGAACATACTATTCTTTTTTAACAAGGTCCTAATAAAAACCTATGAATCGAAGATAAATTCAACGCTTTCAAATGGCGGCTCTGTGGTCCTTCTAAGCGACCTTACACAGCAGGATGTGCAGGGAACTATAGGAACCATGTTCAACCTGACGTGGCTCGGCACGTCGTCATCTACAGCAGAATTTGATGATGTATATGACGGCAGTAAAGTGTCCCACTACGTTGCTCGCTACTATGCAAATAATTTCAAAAAAAACTTACCGGACATAGCAGCCGACACATTTACTTTTCACTATAGCAGTGTAAGAACTGAGAACGACCTGAAGAACATAGCAAAAACTCCTGGTCCTAATAGCAACGCATTTGTTCGTGCTAATTATGATATCGTCAATAGCAACGGGCGTTCTGTGTGGATTTCGGACTACACGAGAACAGATCATAACGATATATCTACAAAAGCCACCGACAATCTCACAAAAGCTTCTGTGATGTGGGCTAGCGGGGAGAAATTCAAACTGGATATGACAAAAAAATACCCTGCACCGGTGAACTTCAGGACTGGCATAATTGTGTTTGACGGGGATGTCTATGCGGTGGAACTCATTGTATGGCGTATCTATTTCTAGCGCTTATTCTAGTTTCACTATAAATCCTTTCTTGTTCCACTATATTGCATGTTCTGCATAAAATGCGGCCGTCCTGCAAAAATAGATAACTTCTGTGATGCGTGTTTTCTAGATTCTCAGGCACTTTTTGATGTGAAAAATTTTTCCATGGAGTACTGTGGTATATGTGGATTAAATCAGGATTCTATAAAGGAACAGATAGTGAGCTCCCTGAAGACGAAAAATAACATATCTAACACAAAGGTTTCAATTAAACTGGTTGGAAACAAAGCTCATGCCACGGTCACCTGCAGCGGTAGCATAAAGGGTCTACCAAAGACCGAAACAAAAAATATCATGGTAATTATCAGAAAAAAAATGTGCGCTATGCACGTAAAACTTTCTGGAGGCTACTACGAAGCCGTCATTCAAATACGTGGCAAAGACAAAGATAATATACTGAAATATGCTACCCGCCTACTTCCAAAAAAATCTATAAGTAGCATAGAAAAGTTAAAAGAAGGGTACAACATAAAAGTATTGCACAAAGCCAATGCGGCTGCAGCAGTCCGGGGTTTCAGGAAGAGATATGATGTAAAGGATTCGTACAAACTCGCTGCCAGTAAAAAGGGAGAAAAACTTTATAGAAACTATTATGCAATAAGGTGAGTATGTGAAGGCGTTAGATGATCTTGTTGGATTTTATATAAAACTAGGTTATACCGGATCTCGGCTCAAGAAAATCCTGGAAAAGGACAAAAATTATCAAAACCTTCTCAAAAAAAGAGTAAAACAAATATCTAATGCCGGCATAAGTAAACATGAACTTAAAAAATATGTATTACTGACAGACAAAGATGTTGAAATTCTAAAAATTTGTAATATGTTAGAAAAGAAGGCGAGCAACGAAGATAAATATATAATCAGATTAATTAAAACCCAGCTTGCAGAAGACTGGAGGACTCCTATCCTAAAGGAGCTTAAAAAACTGCAGAAGAAATATGGAATGTGAATTCATGTTCGAAGAACCCATGAGAATAAGGCAACCACGGCAGGGCGAAATACTAGGCGTCATAGAAGCCATGCTTGGCTCCAATAAACTAAGGGTAAGGTGTCAGGACGATAAAATAAGGTTGTGCAGAATACCAGGCAAGCTACGGAAGAGGGTATGGATGAGGGAAGGGGACATAGTACTGGTAAAGCCGTGGTCGATAAAGGGCGATGACCATGGTGATATATTAACAAGGTATACACAAACTCAGGTTTCGTGGCTGAGAAGAAAGAACATCTTCAGAATGAATTAGTAAATAAATATCTACGGGCTAACTCAAGTGAAAAACGTGACTTACAGGAGAATTTTCGATTCTCCTTGTATGTGACCAACTTCTGTAATTATACCGAATACTAAGTTGGTCAGCTATATAGAGTATCGGTAAACCGAGTTATTGTATCGTGTCATCTCTGTGGTTTACTATAAAAACCATAGTATTCATATTTTTCACAATGATAAAAAATATTAAGATCCCTGAGGAACGTATTCCTGTTTTGATAGGAAGATATGGCGCCACAAAAAAAGGCGTAGAGAAGAAGACGAAGACGAAAATTCTCATAGGGGAGGAAATAAGTATAGAAGGGGAATCGCTAGCTACGTTGGATGCAGAAAATATTGTCAAGGCGATAGGTCGTGGGTTTTCCCCGGAAATTTCTATGATGCTCATAGATGAGGAAAACACGCTGAGTATAATAGACCTGCCAAAGGGGGAACGTACACGGAAGCGGATTAGTTCCAGACTTATAGGCACTAATGGTAAATCAAGGCGCAACATAGAGCGTTTAACAGGCACCTATATATCTGTGTATGGAAAAACAGTATCAATAATAGGAAAATATCAGAATGTCGATATGGCGGGTCAGGCGGTAAAGAAAATCATAGAAGGCATACCTCACCGGTTCGTGTATGAATTTCTGGAGGGCAAGCAAAATGAGCGTGCGTAAAACAGCAGAAGACTTTGCAAAGGAGCAGAAGGAAATAAGCGTAAGCGAGTTTTTTGAAAAGAACAAGCATCTTCTGGGCTTTGATAATCCTACCAAGTCTCTTCTTATGGCTGTCAAAGAAGCTGTGGATAACTCGCTGGATGCGTGTGAAGAAGCTGGTATACTTCCAGACATAACAGTCAAAATTAGAAACACGAAGGAAGATGTTTATATTGTTTCTGTTTCTGACAATGGCCCTGGGATAGTAAAAGAGCAGATACCAAGAATATTTGGCAAACTTCTTTACGGATCGAAATTCCACAGACTCAAGCAGTCCCTAACTGCTGATGAACCTATAATAACATATATAGATCAAAAGGTAAAAATATTGCCAATAGGCGAATTTGTAGACGGGCTTATCGGCAATGAAGATGTAAAGGACGTTTCAGACTTTAATATAAAAGTTCCATCTTTCGACTGGAAAGAGCATAAATACAAGTTTAGAAATGTGAGCCATGTTATACGTCACAAAAGACAAAACGAAATCATAAAAATAAAATTAGGTACTAACAGGGAAATAAAAGTCACGGGATGCCATAGCTTGTTCTCTGTGCAGAACGGCAAGATAAGAGAAATAGAAGCCAGAGACTTAAAAACAGGGGATTTTATTGCTGTTCCGCGCTGCATAAATCCGCCAGAGGAAATTGTAGAAATAAATATTTTGGATTATTTAACTCTGGATGATATCAAAAATAACTGGTTCTATGTCTATGATATAGAAACATGCGTCTTCAAAAATCTACTCAAAAAAGCAAAAATTGTGCATAAAAAAACCGATAAAAGCAGAAAATATTACAGGATAGGAAATATCGATATACTAGATGGCAGCTGGAAACAATATATAACAAAACACTTCCTACCGCTGGGCCTTGTCATAAGACTAGGTCTTGCTAAAGATGTCAAAGACTGCGTACTTAAGTCATATTTCCACGGGAAAGAAACAAAAATACCAATATCATTTTCATTAGAACCGTATTTCCTACGCTTTTTAGGACTTTTTGTAGCCGAAGGGCATGTCGATAAAAGACAAATTGGTCTGACTCTTGGAAAGCATGAAGATGCCCTTATAGAAGAAGTTATAAATTTTGCAAGAAGAATCGGCGTTAACTTTACGCTTGAAAATAGAGACAGGTCAATAAGGATCAAAATTTTCGGCGGAATCTTAAGCACTTTATTGGAAAAATGGTGTGGAAAAGGCGCGCACAATAAGCATGTGCCGGAATTTATTTTCAGAGTAAATAATGAGAAAAGACAGTACTTCATAGACGGACTTTACCAAGGCGACGGTCACCACGTAAAAAATAGGAACTGTATTATGTTAAATACCGTAAGCAAAACGCTAGCAAATGAATTAATGTACCTTTGGATGATGCAGGGTGTTACATCGCACATCACAACACGTACAGGCAAAGGACTTGGCATCAAACCTTATCTTGGTTATGTTGTGTCTGTTTATGGCAATGATATAAACAAGTCACATGTATTTAGAACAAACAAACCTGTCAGAACCCGGTCGTTTAATTATAACTCTGCAAAATTACTAACACAAATAGAATCCGATATACTTCTTGTTAAAATAAAAAACATGGAAATAATAAAAGATGGCTATGATTTTGTATACGATATTTCTGTTCCGGAATGTGAGAATTTTGTAGGTGGATTAGGCGGTATTGCATGTCACAACAGTCGCGGACAACAGGGCATTGGAATAAGCAGCGTTACATTATACTCACAACTAACGACAGGCGTGCCTACAAAGGTGTGGTCGAAGGTAGAGAGCAAAAAGAAGACCCATTACTGTGAGCTTCACTTGGACACGACAAAAAACGAACCGGATGTAATAAAAGAAGAGGACATAGACAAAGACGTATTGGGCGAGCATGGCGTAAGAATTGACATGGAGATACATGGTCGTTACAGAAAGACTGTAGAAGACTATCTAAAACAAACTTCCATATCCAATCCTTTTGCAAAAATAGTTTATACTGCGCCTGACGGTACGAAGACAATATTTCCACGTTCGCTGAATGAATTGCCGAGTCCGTCGAAGATAATGAAACCTCATCCGCATGGCATGGAATTCGGCGTTTTGCAAAGGCTGCTTCAGAAAACGAGTTCAAGAACGCTTCTGTCATTTTTAACAAATGAGTTCTCTTCAGTCGGACAGCAGAGCGCAAAGGAGATATGCAAAACTGCCAAACTGCAGGAAGATATTAAACCGCAGGAGATGGACCGCGTATCCATTGAAAAACTCATAAAATCCATGCAGACGTCAAAGGTTCAGAGACCACCAACAGACTGCCTGTCGCCGGTAGGTGAGATTGAGCTAGAAAAAAGTCTGAAGAAAGAGTACCCTAACGCAGAGTTCATTACATCTATCAAAAGAGATCCGGAAGTTTACAGAGGTTTTCCCTTCCTTATAGAAGTTGGGATAGTTTATGGATTTCAAGAAGAGAACAAAAAGAAGAATGATGACGACGAAAGGCGGGAGGATTCCATAGAGCTCATAAGATTTGCTAACCGGGTTCCGCTTCTCTATCAACAGAGCGCTTGCGCGCTTACTGAAGCCGTGAAGGGCGTTGACTGGAGACGGTACAATATGCAGCAATCAGGAAGTAACCTTCCGGTAGGACCTATGAAACTTGTTATACATATATGCTCGGTGTGGGTGCCTTTTGTATCAGAAAGCAAGGAAGCGGTTGCATCATATCCGGAGATAATCAAGGAGACTAAACTTGCATTGCAGGATGCCGGACGTAAACTTGCCTCATTCCTGAGCGGCAAGAGAAGAGTGGGAGAACAGAAAAGAAGATTGCAGATGTTCGAGCGTTACGCCAATGAGGTTGCAAATGCGCTTGCAATCTTGTCAGGCGACAGCGAAAAAGATGTTGAAAAGAAACTAAGAATACTTATAGAAAGTCGTGTACATACGAAAAATACTGAAGATGGAGAAGGGGCTAAAAATACGGCTGGTAAAGCGGTGGGGAAGGACAACGAATAAAAAATAGGTGTAAACTATGGTAAAATTAGTAAAAAAGGAACTTGAAGGTCTTGGTCACAAGATAATACAGGAAATAGAGAAGAAAGAAAACCCTAACATAGAAATACCTATACGCGCGCTGTCGAATGTTATCTACGACAAAAAATTAGGACAGCTTTCCTTGGGCGACAAGACATCAAAGAGATATTACTTCAACGTGGCTCATGCGAAAAAATTCATGCAGACACTCATGGTTGCATCTTTCTCAAAACAACTAATAGATCAGAGCATACATGCCAGTATAAGAGATATGTTTTACAACCTCAAACGCACACTTCCAGATAGCGATGAAAACACTTTCGATGTTCAATCGGAAAGCGATCCGATTATTGTGGATCTGGAGGTGGCGCTGGACGTACTTCGTGAACAGCTGCACCTCACAACAGACCGGAAAGGAATAGTAGCTGGCAACGTTAAGATACAAGATCGGGGAGATATAATCGACTGGTCGAAGCTGGGAAGCGGTGGTTGGTCAATTCCAAGCACCATAGATGAAATAGACTTCAAAAAAGTGGATGCCGAGAAAGTCATTGTTATCGAGAAGAATGCCGGCTTTGAACGGCTGCATGAGGACAAATTCTGGCAAAAGCAAAACTGCATCCTTATCGGTACAGGAGGACAACCCAGTCGCGGAACTCGCCTACTTATCCAAAGATTGAATAGCGAGTTCAAACTGCCGGTCTATGTCATGACGGATGCAGACAGTTATGGTTTCTATATTTATTCTGTAATAAAGTCCGGTTCCATAAGCCTTGCTCATGTATCGGACAGAATATCAACGCCGGAGGCAAAATTCATAGGACTAACAATATCCGACATCTATGAGTATGATTTGAAGAAATGTACCATCAAGGCGCGGGAACTGGACATAAAACGTGCCAAGGAATTGCTCAATTACGATTGGTTCAAGAATCCAAAATGGCAGAAGGAAATAAACCTTATGATAGAAAAGGGCATCAAAGCAGAAATAGAAGCACTCTCCCATCGTGGCCTTAAATTTATGTCGGAAGAGTACCTGCCGGACAAGCTCAAGAAGAAGGACTTTTTGGACTAGGCTTCAATTATTTTTACTCTATTATTCTTGACGAAAGCCACCTGATTTTCTTTTATTTTTATATATTTGTATTTAGTTTTTTTCAAACCTTTCAAAACTTTCTCATAAGGCTTTGAATATTTTTTATTCCCGAAATGAGGCAGAGGTATAAAACTAACCAGATTAATTGCTTTGAACGATTTGAGCTTTGCTTTGGATGGATCGTCCAGAAATCTTATAGGCCATATGTCCGGACCTGCGACAACCGCTCCTGCGCTTGATCCTACATAGGTTACTTCATTTTCGGTTAGCTTCTTTATTATTCTATCAAAGCCGCTTTCTCTTATTTTCTGAAGCAAATAGAAACTGTTGCCACCTGCTACGTAAATTACTTCAAAATTTTTGAATTCTTTTAAAGAAACTCTTCTTTTGAGATCAATTTCCGTTATATCGAAACCCTTTGCGGCCAATCGAATCTTATCTTCTTTGATCCACCATTTATTCTCATAAGTATCTGCTGCGGTTGGAATGAATGCCAAATTGCCGCCCTTAACGGCCTTTTCTATCAGAGCAGATGCATCAGAAGCCAATAATATGCTTGTCATAATTTAACATAACCAATCACTTTTAAATATTATCTAAAATGTTATTACTTGAAATGCCCCTGTAGCTCAGACAGCTTTTTCGTAAAGGCTGGAGAAATAGGTAGAGCGACAGTTAACTTTCCTAAGGAAGGTTAGTCGGAACTGTTAATCTGTAGGTCCGCGGTTCGAGCCCGCGCGGGGGCGCTGGGAAGATAGCTCAGCTCGGGAGAGCACACGCTTAGGATAAGATTGCTTTCCTAATGTGAAGCTGAAGACCGTGACATAAGTTAATTTTTAACTTGTGCGGGATCTGTCGGGGGTTCAAATCCCCCTCTTCCCATCAAGGCTTTTTTAGCTCGATTTAATTTATATGGATTTGAAAAACTTATTTCTCTTACCCATTTATCGAGATTTTCGAATCCATTCAAAGGGACTTTGTATGTTGTTCTTTTGCTTAGTTTTGATTTGTATTTCCATATTTTCGCTACTCTGAATCCATTTTTAGTCAGTATTCCATGTAATTGCAATGCTAGCTTAGGACTCGAGGTGGTTATTTCAATGGATGGATATTTTATAACTCCTGGTTTTTTAGCAACAAAAATAGACCCATCTGTATCTACGATTCCTCTTATACTATGTTTTACTAGACGCCACTCTTTTGTTATACACTCTGGAATTACTATATTTTCACTTTTATCAATGCCATGAGCTAGTCCCAATCCATTAATTAAAAAATCTGAAATCTCTTTAGATCCGAATGCAATTCTAAGGCCCTTGTTTCTTTCTTTGATCGTAACTTCCTTTTTCCAAACTTTCCTTATTAATTCTTTAACATATTCGTAGTAATCTTTATCTGTTATAGGACTACCTGTGAAACCTATGATATATTTATTTTTGTTGGTATAGATGTATCCGTCCCCAATTAAAATTCCTACAAACTCTGCAAGTTCTGGTGTTAATACCATTTAATCGCCTATAGACTTCAATACTCTATAGATATAGAGCTCTAAACTATATAAAGGTTTATGTTATAGAATATTCATGCCAAAGAAAAAGGGGTTTACACCTGACAAATATAAGGAAGAGATATTAAAAATGCTGAAAAACTATCCTTTCATGTCTACGTCGGAAATTTGTGACAAGCTAAATATGGGTTACGAAACCGGGCTGAAATACATAGAGCAATTACACAAAGAAGGTAAAATAAAACAGCGTAAAATCGGAAACAGGCAGTTCTGGTATATCTGACACCTCTTCCCATCTCTTTATAAAATTCCAGGAAAATATATAATCATGGGCTATAGCTATTCTCCGCAGTCAACGGACGAAAGAGCCAGGCAATTCTTCAGCAAGAGGGGAAAACATCTCGCAATAGTAATTGTCGTGGCCTTTCTCTTTGTGGTTTTCTATACAACAGGGATTGCAATGACCACATACGCCACTTATAGCAGGACTGTTGAACAACAGTTGAACGAAACTAGGGTGAATCTTGCTAACGTACAGACAGAGAAGAATTTGTGCCAGGCTTCGTTAGAAAACACCAGCAACGACCTGAAACTGTGTCAAACTAATGTTAATTCTATAACTGCGCTGCTCGACAGCTGCGATAAAGAAAAAACTTTGCTCTACACCAATGTAAATAGCCTCAACTCTTCTCTTAATAATTGCAAAACAGAAAAGGCGGCGGCAGCCCAGTCCTTCAAGCAGTTCATAAAGAACTCGGTCAAAGCCATATGCTGCAGTTATGGGGATGTACAATCTGGTGCTGCAAGAAAATGGAGTATGGTAAATGACAGTATCATATGCACCGGCGAATACACAGTCGACTGCGCCACAGGTGAAACGAATTACTAAGTAAGAGCGCTGCATATGGCGCTTCTGTACGAAGGTTTTGATGGCATTATCTAGTGAATACATAACAGTGAGGACGAGAGATGAACCCTGCTTCCATCTTTAGCAACAGGGTTTCTTTTTGTAGCTTTTTAAACTTAAGGCAAAAACAGATAGTAGAAGTGGGCATAGAGGACCAGTTTTCTGGTGCTCGTCTAGCTTCTCGTGATTATTATGTCAAAGAAAAACAAAGTGGACAAAGAGCAAAATACCGAAGATATAGAAAGCAAGGAATACGTTGAGCCTGAGCCAGTCAAGGTCGTAGTAGATACGCTGCTCGAGGAGGACAAGGTAATAGCTGTCGAGAACCGCGAGCACATCTATGAACCGGGTTATTATGGCAAGGACCTGGGTGAGAGGCTTGAACTTGCACTGGTAGAAGCGGTTCTGCTTCTGAAGCGCGGCAGGATAAGGGTGTTTTCCCAAGGCAAACAACTCACGTTCAAAGATCTTTATGATCATGCATGTTCTCTGGATAAAAGATTCACGCATAAGTACCGTGTCTATGAAGACCTGAGGGAAAGAGGCCTTCTCGTCCGCACAGGCTTCAAGTTCGGCTGCGACTTCCGCGTATATGAAAGAGGCGTGCAGCTCAAGAAAGGGCCCAAGTCGGCAAAGGAGCACACAAAATGGATAGTTTTCTCGGTGCCTGAAGATTTTACAATGTCATTTGCCGAGCTTTCGAGATCTGTCAGGTTAGCACATAATATACGCGCTAGGATGTTGTGGGCGGTTGTTGATAACGAGTCAGATGCGACCTATTACGCAATAACGCGTCACAAGCCCTAAGAAATTTTAGACCATAGGTGATTTTATGAAAGTAAGAGATATAATGGTAAAAAATGTCGTCTTGGCAAATTCCAGCGAGACTGTTTCTTCAGCATTCAGCAAAATAAAGAAACATAATATAAATCAGCTGCCGGTAGTGGATAACAACAACTATCGTGGTATGTTCACATTGAAAAATGCTGTGACGAAGAACATGGACATAAAGACGGCAAAGTGCGGCAATCTTATAATCAGCACGCCAAGCCTGGCAAGCGAGGATACGTTAGAAAACGCCGCCCATGCCCTATTAAATTCTGGCATGAGAGCTCTACCGGTAATAGAAAACAATAATGTAGTAGGAATAGTTTCAGAATCCGACATAATTTCTTCCATTGAAAGAATTTCCAGTGACCTTCTTGACATGGAGATTGGAAAAATTGCAACCGAATGTGACTACGTTGCAAAAAAAGATAAAATAGGGAGAGTTAGGAACCTCATGATTTACAAAAACGTCTCACGTGTTCCTGTTGTTGAGCAAAATAAAATAATTGGTGTAGTTAGGTCAATTGATCTTATAAAATTACTCGAAGGCAAGGAATCAATGCAATTCCGCGGCGGCAAGCCTCACGGAAAGGCTGCGAAGGAAAAAATAAATATTGAAGATACCCTGGTTGAAAGTATAATGCATTCTCCAGTTGTTGTCAGCAGTACAACTCAGTTAAAGAGCGTACTAGCTTCCATGAAAGAATATGAAGAAGCCATAGTTTCCAATGGCAGTGTAAAGATAATAACACCAAAGGATATTCTGGAGCTTATTGTAAGCAGACCGGCAACCGAAACTCATGTTCAGATAATCGGTCTTGACGACGAGAACCCGCAATTTAAATTAAAAACACAGCAAGCTGTTGACGACTTCATGAAAAAAATGGATAAGATGGTTGAACGTATACAGTACTTGTTCGTGCATGTTGAAAAGTCCCACAAAGGCGGCGCGAGACAAGAATACTCCATACGTGCAAGATTTGGCACGCCTATGGGCATGTTTGTTGCAAAGGCAGAAGGGTGGAATCCCGCAACAGTTGCCCAGGAACTCATGAATAATCTCGAGAAGGAAGTAATCAAGAAATGCGGAAAAAGGCGCACTGACATCAAAAAGCGCCGATTGCTGAGCAAAGGACGATAAAATGAAAAACCTTGCGCCTAAAGTTTTCAGGCAAAGGCTTCTCATAGAAGGATTTTTCAGCATAAAAGTAACGAGAAAAACCGTAGAACAGTATTTTAAAGAGATAACAAAAAATCTCGAATTAAGAACATACGGAAAGCCGATAATTTTTTCTCCGGCCGGCATTGGAAAGAAAGAAAACCAAGGCTATGACGCCTTTGTTCCTCTGATTGATTCTGGCATATCTATCTATATATGGGGAAATGCAAAGTTCTTTTCCGGAATAATTTATACGTGCAAGGGGTTTGACGAAAAAACTGCTGTAGAGACTACAAAGAATTTCTTCAAAATCAAAGAAATAGCTTTCAGTTCGTTTTAATAACGAAGACAAAAAAGAAAAAATAGCTGCTAAAATCAGATGTCTCTTCCTTTTACCGTGCTGCGTCGGTTTGCTTTAGCACGCTCCACTGCTCTGTCTACAAGGCGCATTACTTCCCTGCTAAGAGCTTCTGCTGCGTCTCCTCCAAGGTTCACTTTCTTCTTTTTTGCATATTCTCTAACTTTGCTCTTTACAACAAGCATTTCTACTTTTGCCATTTTTTTTCCACCTCTTTTTATTATATTCAATATTATTAAATTACTTCAGCGGCGTACCGAGACTTTCTAATTCCTCGCCGTCGAAAAATCTCTGCAATACGTCTTGCAGGTTTGTAATCTTTACCCTTATCTGTTTCATGGAATCGCGGTCCCGAAGTGTTACTGTCTTGTCTTCCATTGTGTCGTGGTCAATAGTTATCGATGCAAGTACGCCTATCTCGTCCATGCGCCTATAGCGTCGACCTATGCTTCCGGAGTCGTCATAAAATACGGAGAACCTTTGTTTCATTAGTGCCTTTACCTCCTCGGCTTTCTTATCAAGTCCATCCTTGTTCACAAGCGGGAAAACCGCACAATCAAACGGTGATAATACACGTGGGAAGGCAAAAAATGTCCTCTCCTTGTCTTCTCTATAGGACAGTTCAAGAAGTGCATAAATATTTCTGTCAACACCAAAACTTAGCTCAAGGACATGGGGTACCAGCTTCTTGTTGTCGGCGAAGACTGAAAGGTCCTGCTTTGAAAATTTCTGGTGACCCGACAAGTCGTGGTCGGTTCTATAATGAACTCCACCGACTTCTACGAAGCCGCCGAGGCTCTCCAGTTTTATTTCTATATCCCAGTGGTACTTGTTATAGAATGCCTTCTCCTCATCTGACAGCTCACGGAACCTGAATATTTCTTTTGGTATTTTTAACACATCGAGGAAGAATTGCTGAACCTTTGCCATGTGAAAAACATAAAATTCCGGGAGATGTTTTGTCATTTCCTCGCAGCTGACTTGATCCACCTTTCCTTCGTCACGGTTTCTCACCGGGTATATGAGAAGTTTATAGTCCTTAACGTCTGTGAATTTTGGGTGTTGTTCTATTTTTTCCGAATCAAAAAATATCTGCAATTCAGCCTGGGTAAATTCACGCATCCTTATCAAAAGGTTGCGGGGACTTATTTCATTCCTGTAAGCCTTTCCTATTATTGCAAGCCCGAGCGGCAGCTTCTTGCGTAAACATTCAAACTCACGGTTGAAATTCACATAAGCCCCCTGGGCTGTCTCTCCACGCAAATAGGCTTTTACATCGTTACCTATCATTACCGGAAACATCAGGTTAAGGACGCCAATCTCTTCCAGCAGTCCTTTGCATTTGCTGCATTTTATATTATGCTTCTTTATCACTTCGGCCAGGTCGTTGGGTGATATGCCTTCAAAGCTCTCCTTTAGCTGCTCCTCCAGCAGCTTGTCAGCTCTTTCCATGTTTCCGCATTTTTTGCATTTTACTACTGGATCCACAAAAGACTCAACATGCCCAGAGGCCTGCCAGACTTTTTCATGCATTATCTCGGTGGGTTGTATTTCAAAAAAATTGTCATCCAGCCCAAGAAAGAATTTTCTCCAAATATTTTCCCATTTGTTTTTAAGTGCTGTTCCGAGGTGTGCGTAATCATAAAATCCCGATAGTCCTCCGTAAATTTCAGAAGATTTCCAGAAAAAACCACGCCGACGGGCTATCTCCTCGATCTTGTTTTCTTTCTGCATGATACCACTTTTTCTAATTAATTTTCTACTTTAAAAATTAACATATACTTCTTTGCCGAACGGACTTATATCTCTTACCCTAAAGAACCTATAAAACCACAAAAAAACAGAGTGATAATATGTACGCTTTAACAGAAGAGGGAATAAAATATCTGAAACATGGCCTGCCAGAAAAGAGGCTTATAGAGCTGCTGAAAGAGAAGAATGGCCTGTCGATGAAGGATGCTGCAAAGTGGCTGGGTGGAGAATTTGCCGTAGCTTTTCAGTGGTGCAAAAAATACAAATGTATAACTATAACAGACGGCAAGCTGATGCTGGTTAGTGATGTGTCAGGCGAGATTAAGCACCAGGAGAACGCATTAAAGGAAATTGCTTCGGGAAGGGAACCTGAACCAGATGTATTGCAGATACTTGTTCAAAGAAAGCTGGCGGAAAAGGAGAGCGAAGGCATAGTAAAGCAAGCGGAAAAGTTTGTCGGCAAGGAAATAACAAACCTGAATACAGAATTGATAAAAACCGGCATGTGGAGAAAGGTAAAACTCAAGCCTTACAATGTCGAAGCCCGCGGCAAAAGAATATACATAGGAAAACAACAGCCTTACAACCGCTTTCTGCAGGGCGTCCGTCGCAAATTGGTTGAGATGGGCTTCCAGGAAATGAAAGGCCCTACCATCGAAACGGAATTCTGGAACTTCGATGCGCTGTTCCAGCCGCAGAATCACCCAAGCCGCGATTGGACACAAACATATTCTCTCAAAAACCCGAAAGAAGGTGCACTACCAAACAAAGCGCTTGTGGACAGGGTAAAGGCTGCGCATGAAAATGGTTGGACCACCGGCAGCAGTGGATGGGGTTACAAATGGGACCCGACAAAAGCTGCTCGCCTGATGCCAAGAGCTCATGGAACTGCTCTTTCTGCAAGGACATTGGCAAACGGCCCAGTCATACCAGGAAGATATTTTGCCATATCAAGATGCTACAGACCTGACATAATAGACATGACCCATGGCGTGGAATTCAACCAGACAGAAGGTATTGTGATTGATGAATCTTTGACATTCAAGAATCTACTTGGTGTGCTCAAACAGTTTGCTGTTGAATTTGCCGGAGCTGAGAAAACAAAATTCTTACCAGACTACTACCCATTTGTAGAGCCTGGAGTACAAATGTCAGCAAAGCATCCGAAGCTAGGTTGGGTAGAATTGGGCGGGGCTGGAATATTCAGGGAAGAATTGACAAAGCCGCTTGGAGTTGACGTGCCTGTGATCGCCTGGGGTCTTGGCA
>Ga0265296_1002988_pt1 | contig 16276 bp, 12 predicted proteins | sample MunlanPumphouse1_FD_189073 | JGI IMG/M metagenome (GOLD analysis project Ga0265296, IMG submission 189073) | Groundwater microbial communities from a municipal landfill in Southern Ontario, Canada - Pumphouse #1 | ecosystem: Environmental > Aquatic > Deep subsurface > Groundwater | place... | reverse complement strand
AAACACCAAGCTCGACAGCGCCGTTGCCCGCGCCGACCGCCTCTACAGCCTGCTCACCGAGCCGCAGCGGGTCGGTGGCGATGAATTGCGCCACGAAGTGAGCATGGGCATTGCTGCCTACCCCGAAGATGGCCTGCAGGTTGAAGAGCTGATCAGCCGCGCCGCCATTGCCCGCCACGATGCCGCCGCGCTGCCCGGCTATTTGCAGATCTATCAACAGGACCGTGACCTCGCCCATCAACGCCAGATCAGCCTGATCCGCGACCTGCGGCGTGCCGCCATCGAAGACGAATTGTTCCTGTGTTATCAACCCAAGCTCGACCTGCGCCACGGCTACGTGCGCCAGGCCGAAGCGCTGTTGCGCTGGCAGCACCCGACCCTGGGCCTGGTGTCCCCCGCCGAATTCATCCCCCTGGCCGAACGCTCCGGCAGCATGGCCAGCCTGACTCATTGGGTGATTGAAGAAGCGATCCGCCAGTTGGCAGAGTGGAGCGTGCGCGGGCTGGAGGTGCAGCTTTCGGTGAACATCTCGGTCGACGACCTGGGCGACGAAGGGCTGGCGCCGCGGGTGACCGAGCTGCTGGAACTGCACGGGGTGCTGGCCGGGCAGTTGATTTTCGAAATCACCGAAAGCGCGATCATGCACAACCCGGAACAGGCCTTGCGCATCCTCGAGCAACTGCGTGGCTGTGGCATCAGCCTGTCGGTGGACGACTTCGGCACGGGCTACTCGTCCCTGGCCCAATTGCAGCGCCTGCCGGTGCAGGAACTGAAGATCGACCAGTCCTTTGTACGCAACCTCGACAGCACCAGCGGCGACGCGGTGATCGTGCGTTCGACCATCGAGATGAGCCACAACCTGGGGCTCAAGGTCGTGGCCGAAGGGGTGGAGTTCGAGCCGAGCTTGAGGCTGCTCAAGCAATGGAATTGCGACACGGCCCAAGGCTACCTGATCAGCCGGCCGCTGAATGCCATGGCCTTTGAGATGTGGATGCGCCGCGACCGTAGCACCGTCTGAGCGTCCCAACACAGCCCCACAGGTAAGCAGCTCCGCACTTTGGTTTTGCTGTTGCTCTGCTTTTGATCTCAGGCGCCCCGTCAAACCACGCTGGCCTGCGCAGCTATATCCCTTGTAGGAGCTGGCTTGCCAGCGATGGCGCCAGCAAGAACAACTTGGGGTGTCAGGTACCCAACGTCATCGTTAACGACCATCGCCGGCAAGCCGGCTCCTACAGTTGGACTGTATTGCAAATAAAAAGCCCCGCAATTGCGGGGCTTTTTTGTTGCTGGCTGGCTTAGTCGGCCAGTTTGAACGCCATTACATAGTCACCCTGCTTGGTCCCCAGGGAACCATGACCGCCCGCCACGACCAGCACGTACTGCTTGCCGTCCTTGCCGGTGTAGGTCATTGGGGTGGTCTGTGCGCCTGCAGGCAGGCGGCCTTCCCACAGTTGCTTGCCGTTTTTCACGTCATAGGCACGCAGGTACTGATCAAGGGTACCGCTGAGGAAGGACACGCCACCGGCGGTGGTGAAGGTCCCGCCCAGGCTTGGCACGCCCATGCTCAGGGGGATGGGAACCGGCGAGCTGTCACGCACGGTGCCGTTCTTGTGCATCCAGATGGTCTTGTTGTTGGTCAAGTCCACGGCTGCCACATAACCCCAGGCCGGAGCTTGGCAGGGCAGGCCCATTGGCGAGAGCATCGCTTCCAGGACCACGCCATATGGCGTGCCTTTGTTCGGCTGCACGCCTTCGGTCTCGCTGACACGCGGGCCCATGGCGGCGATTTTCTCGGCCGGGATCATGGTCGATTTGAACGCCATGTAGCTCGGGTTGACGAACGCGATCTGGCGCACCGGGTCAACCGAGATGCCGCCCCAGTCGAACACGCCGAAGTTGCCTGGGTAGACGATCGAGCCTTGCAGCGATGGCGGGGTGAACGGGCCGTCGTAGCGCAGGGACTTGAAGTCGATCCGGCACAGCAGTTGGTCGAACGGGGTCACACCCCACATGTCACGTTCCTTGAGGGGCGGTGGCATGAAGTTGAGGTCGGACTTGGGCTGGGTTGGCGAAGTGTGATCACCGGCCACTGCGCCTTGCGGCACAGGGATTTCGTTGATCGGCACCACTGGCTCGCCGGTCGCCCGGTCCAGCACGTAGATGCTGCCTTGCTTGGTCGAGGCCATCACGGCTTGTTTCACGCCGGCGGCGGTCTTGATGTCGATCAGGCTCGGCTGGCCGCCCACGTCCATGTCCCACAGGTCATGGTGGGTGAACTGGTAGTGCCAGCGCACTTTACCGGTGTCGATATCCAGCGCTGTCAGGCCGGCAGCGTGCAGTTCCGACGCAGGCGTGCGGTAGCCCCCGAACTGGTCCGGGGTCTGGTTGCCCATCGGCAGGTAGAGCATGCCGAGTTTTTCGTCGACGGCGAACATGGACCACATATTCGGCGAGTTGCGGGTGTAGGTCTTGCCTTCGGCAATCGGCGTAGTGTCGTCCGGGTTGCCGCTGTCCCAGTTCCACACCAGCTTGCCGGTGTGCACGTCGAACGCGCGGATCACGCCGCTCGGCTCGTCGGTGGAGACGTTATCAGTCACGTGACCGCCAATCACCACCAGGTTCTTGGTAACGGCGGGCGGCGAGGTGGAGTAGTAGCCACCTGGGGCGAAAGCGCCGATGTTGGCGCCCAGGTCGACCTGGCCTTTGTCACCGAAGTCTTCGCACATCTTGCCGGTGTCGGCGTTCAGGGCGATCAGGCGGGTGTCGGCGGTCGGCAGGAAGATCCGGCGCGGGCACGCATTGGCGGTTGGCGCAGTGGCGTCAGTGGCCGGGCTTTGCTCGGTGGCGGCATAGGCGGCGTCATCGTGATAAGTCACGCCACGGCAGGTCATGTGCGCCCAGCCCTTGAAGTTCTCGGCTTTCTGCGTCGAGAGCTTAGGGTCGAAACGCCAGATTTCCTTGCCGGTATCCGGGTCAAGGGCGATCACCTGGCTGTGCGGCGTGCACACGTAGAGCATGCCGTTGACTTTCAGCGGGGTGTTTTCCGCGGTGGTTTCACCGGGGTCGCCAGGGCCAGGCAGGTCGCCGGTGCGATAGGTCCAGGCGGGTACTAGCTTGTGCGCGTTTTGCGGGGTGATCTGCGCCAGGGGCGAGTAACGGTCACCGAAAGCCGAGCGGCCATAGGAGTTCCAGTCGCCATCGGCCTGGGCCGGCGCGGCATTGGTCATGCCCGGTACCGCATCGCGGTCCAGTTGGCCTTTGATTTCACCGGGGTTGGTGAACTGGCTGGCCACGGCGGTTGCACCGGCCAGCACCACGGCCACGCTCAGCGCGCCAGTGCCCAGCGGGGCAGGTTGCCCACGCAGCAAGGGGCGGCGGAACCACGGCAGGAGCATGACGATACCCAAGCCAAACAGCAGGGCCAGGCGCGGTACCAACTGCCACCAGTCCAGGCCGACTTCCCACAGGGCCCACACGGTACTGGCGAACAGCACCACCGCGTACAGACCCAGCGCCGCACGGCGGGTGGCCAGCAGCAGGAGGCCGGTCAGGGTGATGCCGATACCGGCCAGCAGGTAGTACAGCGACCCGCCGAGCATGCTCAGCTTGATGCCCCCGGCCAACAAGGCCAGGCCCATGATCAGCAGCAAGATCCCCAGCAGCCTGGGCAGCAGGCGGCTTGGACTTGAAGCACCATCAGTGCTCATAGTGTGATTCTCCGTGACGTTTAAGGTAGTCCCGCGCTTGTTCACTGTAGATGACGTTTGCGCGCAGGCTTGGTTCAGGGCTAATTGCGTTTATTGCGATTCAGAAGGACGCTTGCAGCTTGATCCCGCCGACCAGCGCGTCATCCACCTGGGCGACGGCCCCCGGATGACGGATGTACTGCAGGTTCGGGCGCACCGTCAGCCAGTTGCTGACGTGCACGCCGTAATAGAGTTCGGCGCTGTATTCGGTGTCTTGCACCGGCAGGTAGGCGGCGTCGTCAAAGTCGTAGACCGCGCGGGCCTGGTTGCTGGCCTGGGCGTTCTTGCGGTACGCCGGGTTGACGTGGACGCGGGCCACGGCAAAGCCGATATCGTCCTTGGCACGGGCATCGAACGGGCCTTTGTAGACCACCCCGGCCTGGACATAGTTATCCACAGCGTTGGTTTTCTTATCGTGCATCGTCGCGTTGGCGAACACGCTCAAGCCCCGGGTGTTGTCGCTGGCCAGGCTGCTGACTTGCTGCTGCACGCCCAGCCACACGCCGTGCTTGCTGGAGGCGCTGCGGTAGGCCTCGCCACTGACGGCCGCGGGCTGGTCGTTGCGGTCCTTGTACACGTCGCTGGCCTTGGCGCTGCTGTAGTAATAGCCGGCGCGGTATTCACCAGCAAGGCCGTGGATCTTCGGGGTCCACACCAGCTCCACCGGCAGCAGGGCGCCTTGGGTGCCGCTGCCGCTGAGCTTGAAGCCATTGCCACGCTCGAGGTTGGACGGGTTCTGCTCATAGGCGCCGATTTGCGCGTACAGCTCGGGCGTCAGGTGGTACTTGACCCGCAGCGCCCATTGGCTGACCGGCCAGTTGTACCAGATGCCGCCGACCCAGTTGCCCACTTGGGAGCCGCAGAACGCCAGGTTCTGGAAGTCGCAGGGGAAGCTGTTGAAGTCCTCGCCTTCGCCAAAACGCCCAGCCTTGATATCCAGCTTCTGGTCGAAGAACTTCTGCTGGTACCACATCTGCGTGAGGCGCCAGGTCTGGCCACGGCCCCAGACTTCCTGGGACGAGGTAAAGCCGCCGACCCGCGGATCGTTGATGCGATCGTTGGTGATGTTGTTGCCACTGCGCTCGGTGATCGTCAGTTGGAACTCGGCGTCGTGCCAGCCAAGGATCTTCTGCAGGTCCAGGTGGCTGCCGAAGGCCCATTGATCGCTGTAGCGCGCAGTGCGGTCGTGGTCCGAGCCGCCGTGCAGGTTGCTGCCCATCTCACCGGTGTAGTCGATCTTGAAGTCGTAGCCCTGTTGAGACAGCGCTGTCCGAGAACCGCCGAAATCACCCAGCATCCACGGGGACTCACGGTCAAAGGCCGGCGCGGCCTGGGCGCAGGTGGTCAGGCACAAAGGCAGCAGTGCAGCGCACAGGCGCAGTGTTGGGAAAGCAGGCATAGGCAAGGGCAGGTCTTAATAGTTTTTGGTTTTAGTACGCAAACCGCGATTGGCGGGTGCCAACGGGTCAGGTTTGAGCGGCGGATGAAACGTTTCAGGTTGTTGCCGACAAGGATAAAGCGCCGGCTCGGGGAGAGAAAGCGCTAATCGCAAGATGGATTCTTTCGGATTTGGTAACAGTCGGTGCAGGCACCGCAAAACTAATGTAGGAGCAGGCAAGCCAGCTCCCACAGGTTGCAGGTCAGTGTCTGTCAGAAGGTCGTGCGCAAGCCCACCTGCACACTGCGCCCCGGCGCCGGCGCAATATCGCGCAGGATCGAGCTGGCATAACGTACGGTCTGGTTGGTCAGGTTCTCGCCGTTGACGAACGCCAGCCATTGGCTGCCGCCCAGGTTGAAGCGATAACCGGCGCTGGCGCCCAAGGTGGTGTAGCCGTCGGTCCCGCTTTCGTTGCGCGGTACACGGCCCTGGCCGGCAGCGTGCTCGACATCAATGCGCGCCTGCCAGCGGTCCAGTTCCCACAACAAACCACTGTTCAAGCGCAGTGGGGCGATGCGCGGCAAGGCTTCGCCGGTATCCAGGTTGGTGGCGCGGGTGTAGTCGCCCGACAGCTCCAGGGCGAATTTGCCGTAGGCCCCTTCGCTGAGTTTCCAGTGATCCTGGGCTTCGAAGCCGACGAAACGCGCGCGCACGCCGGAGTAGGTGTATTCCGGGATGCCATCGGCGTCTTCTTCGCCCTCGTCATTCAAGGTGCGGCCGCTGTTCAGCAAGCCAATGTAGTTGGCGAAGTGGCTGTAGAACACGCCGAAGCTGCCCTTATGGGTGCCATTGTCAAAGCGCAGGGCCAGGTCGCTGGCCACGGCCTTTTCCTTCGACAGCTTGGCATCACCCACTTCATAGGTACCGGTGGCGACGTGGGCGCCGTTGGCATACAGCTCGTAGAAAGTCGGCGCGCGCTCGGTGTAGCCCAAGGTCGCGGCCAGCGACCAGATGGGCGTCAGCGTATACACCGCGCCCGACGACAGGCTGCCCGCAGTGAAGCTGCTGGAGCTGTTGGCCTTGGCGAAACGCTCGTTGCCTTTGCCGTCCGGGTCGACGGTGGTGTGCTCCAAGCGTGCACCCAGGCTCAGTTTCAGGCGTTCGCTGGCCTGCATTTCTTCGAGGATAAACAGCGCGCCAGCATTGGTATCGGTCTGCGGTACGAAAGCTTCCTCGCCCAAGGCGGAGAATTCGCTACGGCTGACCTGGGCGCCGACGATGCCATCGAAAGGCCCCATCGGCTGGTGGCGCGCTTCGATGCGTGCTTCATAGCCTTTGTTCTTGAAGGTGGTGCCGGTTTCGCCACCTTCGATTTCGCGGTGTTCGTAATCGGTGTAGCCGGCGTCGAGTTTGACCGAGGTAAACGGGCCTTGCAGGTTGCGAATCTCCGATGCGAACGCGTAATGCTCCTGCTGCATGCGGATGCGCACATCCTGTTCGGCGGGTGAGCCGTAGTTGCTGTCGGAGTTGCTGTAGGACAGCCCGGCATAACCGTCGTCCCAAGTGTAGGAACCGCCCACCGCGCCGCCGTCCTGGCGTCCGTCGCTGTTGCCCAGGCGGCCGTTTTTGCCGGGGCCATTCTCGCTTTGGGGGGCGTGGCGGCTGCGGGCGTAACCGGGGATTTTCAGGTCGTTGAATTCCCGCGCGCTGGCATCCAGGTGCAGGGCGAAGGTGCCGTTGCCGGCTTCCAGTTTGCCGGCGCTGCTGCGGGTGGTGTCGGCGCCGCCGTAGCGCAGTTCACCGGCACCGTGGATGCCTTCGATGGCTTCGGTGGGGATGCGATTGTCGAAGGTATTGACCACGCCGCCAATGGCGCTGCCGCCGTAGAGCAGGGCGGCCGGGCCGCGCACGATCTCGATGCGCTCGACGTTGACCGGGTCCAGCGGCACCGCATGGTCATAGGACAGCGACGAGGCATCCAGCGCGCCGACGCCATTGCGCAGGATGCGGATGCGGTCGCCATCCTGGCCACGGATGATCGGGCGGCTGGCGCCAGGGCCGAAGTACGACGACGACACCCCTGGCTGCTTGTTCAGGGTTTCGCCCAGGCTGCCTTTTTGTTGCAGGGTCAGGTCATCGCCTTCCAGCACCGTCGTGGGCGAGGCCAGTTGCTGGCTGCCCAGGGGGTTGCCGGTGATGACTTGGGGTTGCAGTTCCAGGGCGTGGGCCTGGGAGCCGATCAACAGGGCAGCCGCCAGCGGGGTCAGGCGCCAGAGAGGGGAGAGGGACATCGGGAGGTTCCTTGGTCGAGCAGAGAGTTGGATATTTATAGTTACAATATAACATCTCTTTTTGGACCATGGAGTGGAACTTTTCACAAGCCTTGTAGGAGCGAGCTTGCTCGCGAAAAACTTCAGGACGCCGCGTTAAACCTGATGTCCCGCTTCAGCATTGACGATTTTCGCGAGCAAGCGCGCTCCTACAGGGGGGCGGGGGTGGGGCTACAATCAAGGTCGTGCTTCCACCGGCCTGGCACCTCGGCTAAGGTGCGCGGCTTCTTCTTCATTTACTTGGCAAAGGCCCGGCATGACCGCACCGAACAACAACCCACTGCACGGCGTTACTCTCGAACAGGTGCTCACCGCGCTGGTGGCGCACTACGAATGGCAAGGCCTTGCCGAGCGCATCGACATCCGCTGCTTCAAGAACGACCCGAGCATCAAGTCGAGCCTGACGTTCATGCGCAAGACGCCATGGGCGCGGGAAAAGGTCGAAGGGTTGTACGTCAAGTTGATGCGCACCAAACGCCCCCAGGAATGAGGGCATATGTGGCAGGGGCAGCGCTGGCCGGTTGGGCGGGCCTGACGATCCAGCTGTACCTGATTGGCTATTCGCGCTGGATGGCCGATGCCAGCCTGTTGGGCGGCCTGGTGAACTTCTTCAGCTTTTTTACCGTGCTGACCAACACCCTGGCCGCTGTGGTGTTGAGTTATGCGCTGGTGAATCGCCCTTCGGCCGCACGCCGGTTTTTCCTGCGCCCGGCGGTCAGCAGCGGTATTGCGGTGAGCATTGTCGTGGTGGGCCTGGCGTATAGCTTGCTGTTGCGGCATTTGTGGAGCCCCGAGGGCTGGCAGTTTATCGCCGACGAATTGCTGCACGATGTGATGCCGTTGCTGTTCCTGGGCTACTGGTGGTTCTGTGTGCCCAAGGGCGCGCTGCGGCTCAGGCACGTCGGGTACTGGGTGATTTACCCGTTGGTGTACTTCGCTTATGTACTGCTGCGCGGGCACGCCCTGGGGCAATACCAGTACCCGTTCATTGATGTAGGGACGCTGGGTTATCCACAGGTGTTCATGAATGCCGGGGGCATCCTGTTGGGGTTTGTGTTGGTGGCATTGGCGCTAGTGGGCCTGGACAAGATCCTGCAGCCGGCAGCGTAAAACTGTGGGAGCAGGCAAGCCAGCTCCCACAAGGGTTACTTCTCTTCGCTGCTGCCGTCGGCACGCCAGTAACCCACGGCCTTGACGAACTCATCGTTGAGCTTGTGCTCGTCAAGCAGCACCCGGCGTACCTGGCGCGACAGCTTGGTCTCGGTGGCGACCCAGGCATACAACGAGCCTTCTGGCACTTGCAGGTCGCGTACGGTGGCGAGCAACTCATCCTGGCCACGCACCACCCAGGTCACCTGCACATCGGCTGCGCTGTCGAGTGCCTGCTTTTCATGCTCATCGGCAATCTCGATCACCACCAGCGCCTTGCGCCCTGCCGGCAGTTCTTCCAGGCGGCGGGCAATGGCCGGGATGGCCGTTTCGTCGCCCACCAGCAGGTAGTTGTCGAAGATGTCCGGCACGATCATCGACCCGCGGGGGCCGGCAATGTGCAGGTGCTGGCCGGGCTTGGCCTGTTCGGCCCAGGTGCAAGCTGGGCCGTCACCGTGCAGCACGAAGTCGATATCCAACTCGCCGCGGCTCAGGTCGATCCGACGCGGGGTGTAGTCGCGCATCGCCGGTTGTGGCCCATCGCCCTTGACACTGAATGTCGGGCTTTCCAGTGCCGCCTGCTCGGCAGCGTTCTGTGCGAACAGCAGCTTGATATGGTCATCGCTACCCAGGCTGACGAACCCCGCCAACTGCTCGCCACCCAGGGTGATACGACGCATGCGCGGGGTGATGTCGACCACGCGCAGCACCTCCAGGCGCCGGCGTTTGATCTCGTGGCTCACACGGTGAATGACAGGCGTACTCATAGGGTTTTCCCCTGTACAGGTGGGACGGCCGGGCCGTCCACAATGGCTTGGGCGGTGCTGTTGAGCAGCGCCGCGACGCGGGTGATTTCTTCCGGGCTCCAGCGCCCGTGGTGCAACTGCAAGGCATGGCGCAGGTTGTGCACTGCCTCGTGGATTTGCGGCGGTCGGTCGTGGCCGCGCAATGAGCGTTTGCTGACATCAATGCGCATGCGCACACCGTCCAGCGCAATGGCTTGCTCACTTAAGAACAGACGTCCGGCGTCGGTGATTGTGTAGCGTTTTTTTCCAGCCTGGGCGTCGCCGGTGATCAGTTCGCTTTCTTCAAGGAACGTCAGGGTGGGGTAGATCACCCCAGGGCTGGGGCTGTAGGCGCCATCGAACAGGCCTTCGATCTGACGGATCAGGTCGTAGCCATGGCACGGCTGTTCGGCGATCAACGCCGGTAGCAACAGCTTCAGGTCGCCGGGTGCGAAGACCCGTGGGCCTCGACCACCGCGTTCGCGGCCTGGGCGTTTTTCGAAGCCGTCGCGGTCGTCACCGGGTTCACGGTGGGAATGAGGGTCTCTCATTGTCATGCTCTCTGCTGTGTGGTTTAGACATAACGTAAGATATATCTTAGATTCCAGCCAGAGGCAGGTGACCAACGGTCATCCGTGGGCGGGCGAGCCGTGCGCCAAGTTAATTTATTCCCCATAAGTTGCGCTTCATAACTAGTATTAGAGTCAAAGCTCAAACTTTAGTGGGTGGCGTTGCACCTCTGCTTAGTTAGTTTTGTGGTACTGTTCTTACGGACTTTTCATTGTTCGTTTGCTGTGACCATTCATGTAGTCCTTATCCTACGGAAAAAATTAAAGTTTTGGCAAAGTGCCATATTTTTCCGCATCGACCTGTATCTATTGGCTACGGCAGTGTGGGAACTGCCTTGCATATCTGTTTTTAAAGTTAGTGGATCATCTGCTTCGCGTTGCAATCACTTAAGTTTCATCGCGACGACTCTCATTGTTTGTTGGATCTGATTCTCAACTTTCAGTGGGTCACTAACTTGTCCGGAAAACAGGAAATCACCATGTTCAAGAAGTTCGCAATTGCTGCCCCTCTGGCCCTTCTGGCGCTGAATTCGTCGATGGCATTCGCCGCCGGTGAAGCCAACCACACCGTCAACATCAAGGCGAATATCCCGACAACCGTGTTCCACGCGCAGCCACGTGACCCTAACTTCGGCCGCGATGAAACCATGAGCTACAACATTGTCAGCGGTGAGCTGGCGCCGTTGACCGCCGTCTACGACGTGAAAAACACCAACGGCTCGGTCCACGCCTACATCGAAGGCGGCCCGGCCGTGCTGTTCAACGGCAACGTTGCACAGAACATTGCGCTGACCACCAGCTTTAACGGTGTAGAGATGACCGGCACCCCTAAAGAAGTCGTCACCGAAGCGGACTCCACCCAAGGCGTCGCTGCTGAACTGCGCATCGTGGCAGCCAAGCCTTCGGCAACCCAGCGCGGTGCCTACACCACCACTGTGCCGTTGGTGTTCGACGCGGTGCTGCCAACGACACCTTGATGGTGTAGGTGCCCGCCGGGCTTTTACGCCCGCGGGCATTGGCGTTCGGGCCGGCTGATTCTCCCCGTAGGCCGGCCTGGTTTTTTGTTTTGTCTCTTGGCCCTCAGAGTATTCCTTTCATGTTCCCGATGACGCTCATCGCGGTTGCGCTTGCGCTAGTGATTTGTACGAGTGCCTTGGCCGCGCCCACGCCAGGTATCGTCACGCCCGCCAGTCTGTTGACCCAGGCCCAGGGTTTGCCTGCCGGGTTCAGCGATCATTTCTTCGATGTGCCGCTGGCGGTACAGGTTGAACTGGACCAGCAACCCCTGGGGGAGGCGCTGATTGTCCTGTCGCAGGACGAACGTGTGACGTTGCTGGAATTCACCGACACCGGCGACAGCAAAGTCCCGGCGGCCACCCGCGACATCTGGCAAGCGGTGCTGGCCAGCGGCGTTGCTCTTGGCGCGTGCACCCAGTCTTGCCCACAGCAACTGGTGTCCACCCACTACAACCTTGAAAGCTCGCTGCTGTCGATCATCACCCAGAACGTCGAACACGCCGGCGACGCTCCGCGCTATCACGCACAGCCCGAAGGCGGCAGCCGTGGCTTGATTATCAACAACCAGCTCAACCTCAACGGCGGCGAGGATGAAGACCTGGGCGGGCGTTATGGTCTGCAGGCCAGTGCCAGCCTGGGCAACTGGACCCAAGTGTTCAATTTGCAACTGGCGCGCCAGAGTGGCGATGAAGAACAACTGCGCCACGCGATTCACGAGCTCTACACCCAACGTGAACTGGAAGGTCGCTTTTTGCGCCTGGGCCATTTCACACCCAACTCCGATGGCCTGACCCGTCAGTTGCGCAGCTTTGGCGCCAGCCCCGATACGGCGCTGGGTGTCATGTACGGCAGCTCCGACAGCCTGGCGATCAACAACACCAAGGCCAGTGTCTATCCGATCTACGTCACCGCCAATCGCCAGGCCGCCGTGGAGATTTACCGCAATGGCCTGCTAGTCAACACCCAGGCGGTGGCGGCAGGCTTGCAGACCCTGGACACGCGACCGTTGCCCGGCGGCATCTACGAAGTCGAAGTGCGCCTGGTGGAAGATGGCCTGACCGTCAGCACCACCCAGGAGTTGGTCTACAAACCCAGCAACTGGCGCAACGCGGAAGACCGCTGGCGCTACAACGTGTTTGCCGGGCGCGAAACCAAGTTGTTCAGCAATTGGGACGAACAGGCGTCCGGCGCGGTTACTGCCGGCGCCTCGCTCAACTACCTGGTACACCCACGGGTGATCCTCGGCCTGTCGGCGCGCGAAGTGCGCGACCAACTGCAATACGGCGGCTCGGCAGACTGGACGGTGGCCAACAACACCAGCCTTTTCGCCAACCTCTATCAGACCCGTGAACACGGCACTGGCATGGATTTGCAGGGGCTCTATACCTTTGGGGCCACCAACCTGGTGTTCAGCCATAACCGCAGTTGGCTCGACACCCGTGACACCTATGAAACCCTGCCGGACGGCACGCGTCTGCGGCGCAATACCTTTGTCGGCCAGGCCAGCAACTCGGCGCTCTCGGTCAACCACCGGGTCGACGCAAGAAATTCCTGGAACCTGCGCCTGTCCCACAGCGAGGGCAACGTCGAAGGCACCGGGCTGGACCTGGGCTGGAGCCGGCGCGATACCTTGTGGGGCAGCGACGCCAACTGGCGGTTCTCGGTGTTCGATCGACCGGGCACTTCTGGCACCGGCGATCAGCGCAATCGTGGCGTGGACCTCTCCGTGAGCCTGGCCTTGGGCGGCGATGGCCGGCAGATTTCCGGCAGCATCGGTACCCGTACCGACCGCGACGGTGGCCGCGATAACAATGCCTCGGTCACCTACCGCCAGGACCTCACCGAGCACCTGCTGCAAAGCGTCTCGGCCACGGCGATCACCGACACCTACGGCGTCGGCCTGTCGGGCATGGCCAGCTTTGACAGTGATGTCGTCAGCGGTGATGGCTTCGTCCAACGCAGTTCGTTCAACGGCAACCTCAGCGGTGGCCTGAACCTGCACAGCACCTTCGTTGCCGGTGGCGACCAGATGCTGATGACCAGCCAGTACCAGACCAATGGCGCGGGCATGATCGTCGACGTCGAGACTGACCTCGATGAGATCACCTTGCGTGCCGACGACTTCAGCGGTGGCGGCGCCATCCTGCGGCCCGGGCGCAACTTTGTGCCGGTGGCCGCCTACAAGAGCAGCACGGTGAACTTCGACTTTGAAGGCAACCACCCGCCGGCGGCCAACATCCAACCGGCGCGGACCACCTACCACCTCAACCGGGGCGGGGTGGACTACCGCAAAATCACCGTGATGAAGACCGTGTCGGTGCTCGGGCGCCTGCTTGATGCCCAGGGCCAGCCGCTCAAGGGCCATCACGTGATCAACCACGCCAGCCGTGGTGTCAGCGAAGTCGATGGGTTCTTCTCGATGGAAATGAGCGCCAGCTCGCCGACCCTCGAAGTGCGCTACCGCGACCAGTTGCTGTGCCAGTTCCGCCTGGACCCGGCCACCTCCGCCAATGAACACGACGTGTTGATGATCGGTGACCTGCGTTGCACGCCGGACACCCTTGCTGAAAACACCTCCAGCACTCGCACCGCAGGTTGAGTGCCATGACGAGAACTCTCACGATGAAACCCTTCAACACCTTGGTCATGGCCGTGTGCGCGGCGCTGTTGTTCAGCGCCAGCGCGTCACTGGCGGACGAGCAGATCACTGCGCGGTTCCGGCCCGACCCGGCCAACCCGATGAAGAACGACTTCGAAAACACCACGCCGATCAGCTCGATTTGTGCGGCGCATATTCCCACCCAGTGCCGGGCGTTGGGGATTTTCAGCCTCAGGGACAACGACCTCAGGGCGGACTCCAACCAACCCATCCTGGCCAACCACGAGGATGAGCGTAAAGGCTTCATGGTCAAGGTGCCTTCGGACTGGCGTGACCTGCAAGTGACCCACACTGCCACCGGGGAAACCGAGACCGTGCAACTACGCATCGCGGGCATCGGTTCGACGTGGTACATACCCCGGCCGCCAGGCGTATCGACCTGGGCCAAACCTGGATTCAGTTGGCAGAGCCAATGGCTTAATCCTCCAGGCGGCTGTCGACGGACCGGCCATCTTGCTGCCGGGGTTTCTGCCGCGTCCTGGTTCTGGCTGACACCTGAAGGGGTGGGCGCTTGCGCTCGTCAACCTTCCCATGACCTGAGCTATATGCGGATCGCCACTCTGGAATACGCCTATGAACTCAGGACGCCAAACCCATTGACCATGTCGGGTGGCCAGTACCACGGCAGCATCACCTACACCATGGGCCCGGGCGGCGACTACGACTTTGGCGACGTTTTGGTCACCAATAAAAATGCGCTCACCTTCAACTTTATCCTGAGCGTGGAACACGACCTCAAGGTTGATATCCCCCCTGGCGGCAACCGTATCGAGCTGATCCCCGAGGGCGGCTGGCAAGCCTGGCTCAACCGTGGGCGTGCGCCGACCCGGCTGTACCGCGACCAGACCTTCCGCATCGCCGCCAGTTCGCGTTTCAAAATGCAGCTGGAGTGCTCGATCGTGATGGGCAACACCTGCGGCTTGCGCAACGCCAATGGCGATGAAGTGCCGTTGCAGATCGCCGTGACACTGCCCAGCGGCATCGATGGGCGTGGCAACCAGGCCGTGCAAAAACGCCCCTTGCGCCTGGACGGTGAAGGCACCGACCTGTTCCAGCCGTTGTTCTACGTCAACGACCGTCCCGGCACCCTGCATTTTGAAGTCCTGCGGGACGACATGGCCGGCATGCTCAACCAGCCGGGCAGCACTTACTCGGGCGTGGCGACCGTGATCTGGGATTCCGAGATTTAGTCTCGCCGCACCACCGGCGGGCCTGGCCCGCCGCATTCAATCAATGAGGCGTAGTAAACATGAAACAAGCAGCGTTATGGATCGGGTTGTGCCTGATGTCCCTCACCGCCCAGGCCGGGCCGCTGATCAATGTGGGGGTGGTGTATGACTACCTCGAAGGCGATCGCAGCTCCTACCTCAAGCGTGTATTCAATGGTGGCACCAGCACCGCGTTCATCAAGGTCAATGTGCTGGAAATCATCTACAACGCCGACGGCACCACCCGCGAAGTACCGGTGGCTTCGATGACCGACGACAAGGGCGCCACCACCAGCCGCGACGGCCTGATGGCCAGCCCGTCGCGCCTGATCGTCCCGGTAAACGGCCGCCAGGGCACGCGCCTGTTGTACATGGGCCCGCGCGACAAGGAGCGCTATTTCCGCGTGCGCTTTATCCCCGTGGTTCCGGAAAAAGACGACAACTTCGGCATCACCGAAGAAGATCGCGCCGACTACAAGGACCACCTCGCTGCCGGGATCAACGTGATGGCCGGCTACGGCACGGTGTTTTTCGTGCGCCCCAAAGACACGCGGTTTGATACGCAGATCAGCGACACCACCGATCAATACCAACTGCGCAACGCCGGCAACAGCACCGTGGTGCTCGATGAGTTTCATGATTGCTCGGTGACCGACGCCACCGACTGCGTGCCTACCACCAAGCACCACATCCTGCCGGAGCGGCAATTGAAGTTCGAGAAAAAACCGGGCCGGCGCTACAGCTTTGTGTTGGTGGAAGGGTTGGATAAAAAACCGATGAAGGTCGAGAAAAGTAACGGGTGATGATGATGTCCAAGCAACTGACAAGACTCGGTGTACTGGCGGCTTGCATGCTGGCAGCAACCCACACCGCGGCAATCCAGGAGCGCCACTCATTCGATGTTTCGGTGACCATCCCGGTGCATGAGGCCTATGTACTGCCGTCCGAGTCGGACTGGATGGGCCAGGACCAACTATTGGCCTGGAACCTGGTGACCGAGCAACTGGGCAGGCTGCGCAAGAACTTCGACGTGAAAAACCTCAACGGCGGGGTCGCGGCCCGCCTGGGGGCCGAGCCGTACCTGTACAACGGGCGTAACCGCATCGACCTGCAGGTGCAATTCAACCGGGTAGCCCTGACCCTGGACCCGATAGAAGTGGTCAACGCCAACGACGCCCGCGCCGGCCGCCGCGCCGAACTGGACATCGCCGCGATAAAACCCGATGACGGATATCGCGGCGGCGAGTACTACGGCACAGTGCACCTAGTGTTCGACTTCCTGGCACCCTGAATGTGGCCGCGGGCTTAAATAAAGCGACGTGTGGCGAGCGGGCTTGCCCCGCGCTGGGTGGCGAAGCCGCCCCAAACCCTGCTGGCGCGGTGTGCCTGAAATATCTACGGCGGTTGGAGTGGGGCTGCTGCGCAGCCCAGCGCG
>Ga0265296_1002987_pt1 | contig 16276 bp, 14 predicted proteins | sample MunlanPumphouse1_FD_189073 | JGI IMG/M metagenome (GOLD analysis project Ga0265296, IMG submission 189073) | Groundwater microbial communities from a municipal landfill in Southern Ontario, Canada - Pumphouse #1 | ecosystem: Environmental > Aquatic > Deep subsurface > Groundwater | place... | reverse complement strand
CGGTCGGACTGGTGCATTTCGCCGCCGTGGGGCCGAGCGGCAAAGTCGTTCAGGTCGAGCGCCGGTTCGGAGATATAGGCCGTGACGCGGTTCGTCTGGAAAGCGTTCGTGTCGCCCTGGAGCTTCTGATGGAGGCTGTGACGGCGTGAAGGAGCCGATACTGATCGACGCCCGCGGCCATCGCTGCCCGGTGCCGAGTCTGCGCCTGCGCAAGGCGATGGAGGGGGTGGCCAATGGCGCGCGCCTGACCCTTCTGGCTACCGATCCGATGGCGCGGATTGACGTGCCCTATCTGATGAGCGAGCAGGGTGGGCGGGTCTGCGAAATCATCGAGGCCGACGGGATCTTGCGGATCACTGTCGAGACTGGCGTCGCTCTGACAGATTGACGACCGAGCCGCCCGTCTCGATTTCGGGCGCTTCGGGCTTCCAGGCCAGTTCCAGCTCAGTGGCGAAAGCGCCGCCATAGAAGATGGCGTTGACGTTCCAGGACAGCCAGATCAGCAGGACCACGACGGCGCCGACCGAGCCGTAGGTGGCGCCCAACTGGGCGATCTGTTCAACATAGATGGCGCACAGCCACGAGAAGACCGAGGACATGACCGTCGCCGTCAACCCGCCCAGCAGGGCCGGGACCCAGGCCACGCGCGTCTTGTGGGACATGGCGTAGCGGTAGAGCATGGTCAGTCCCAGCCACAGGCCCAGCGAGGGCCATAACCCCTCCATCGGCAGGGTCATCCAGGCCAGCGGCCGCGCTTCCTGGGTGTGCTCCAGAAGTCTGGACGTGACGACCGCGCCCGATACCACGGTGAACAGGGCGAAGGCGAACAGGGCGACAAAGACCGCCAGAAGATTGAACTTGAAGAAGCCGTGCGGCTCAGTCTCGTCGTGAATCAGGTTAAGACCGGCCAGCAAGGCCTTGAAACCACGATGGGCCGCATAACCGCCGATCACCAGGGCCAGGGCGCTTTGGGCCGAGACGGTGCGCGCTGACGTATGGGCGAGGCGGTCGATCTCGCTGACGAAGATGGCGCGGGCGGCGTGGGGCAGGACATCGGCCAGCGCCGCTGCCTGTTGACTGACCTGAGCGATGGACAGGACTGCCTTGTAGAAGCCGATCAGAATGGCGATGGCCGGAAAAAGGGCCAGCAGCGCAAAAAAGGACACGCCGCCGGTGTAGAGCATGACGTCACGCCCCCAGCTGCGGGTGAAGGCGCGCACCGCCAGGCGACCCCAGAACAGGGGATGGGCCAATAGTGGGGTGGGCTGATTCAAGCTTTCGCCTCGGCAGACGTCAAAGCGACCGATTAACCTCATTCGGTCTATGGAGGAACCCTCTGAGGGCGCCGTTGAATTTGCAGCGGCTTCCGCTGCGGTTCCCATTGCTAGATCGGGGGCGTGATCAGTATCATGAACCCGGCCTGGAGCATCGGCGTCGGGGGGCGAGCCGTCCAGGCCATGGGAGAGAAGTGTTTGGATTCCGATCCGCGCGTATTGGTCGTCGCTGTTGATGACGCCCTGATCGGCCCTCTGTGCGAGGGGCTGGACCAGTTGGGGTGGCCCACGATGACGGCTCGTACGCTGGACGCCGCCGTCCTGGCGCTGAAAGACCTGTCGGTCGATGCTGCGGTCGTCGAAACTCGCGGGCTGGAGGGTCAGGTGGTCGTCGCCCGACTGCGGGAAGCCGCCGCGCCACGCTACCTGCCGATCCTGATGATCGGGGGCGGCGAGGATGAGAGCGGCGACGTTGATCTGATGATGTCGTCGGCGCCACATCCGGCCCAGGCGGCCTTGCGGCTGGAGCAACTGACGCGGGCCGGGATCGCCGAAGAGGAATTCCGGTTGAGGCAAGCGACCTTCGCCGCCCACGGCGTGACCCTGAACGCACCCGATGGGGGCGAAACCCCGTTGCAGATCCTGACCGCAGGGGCGGCCGACCGCCGATTTTTGGCCATGTCCAACGCCCTGTCGGCGGCGGGCGCCGAGGTCGTCGCGGCGCCGACGCCCTATACCGCCTTCGACTATCTGCACGAGCGGGCGTTTGACGCGGCGGTTCTGTGGGGCGGTCAGGAACACGCGCCGGCCCTGTCGATCGCCTCGGGCATGAAGCGCAACACTCGCCTCTATCACATCCCCCTGATCCTCTATCTGCGTGGCGCGGGTGAGGTGGAACTGGCCGACCTGTTCCGCCGGGGCTTCGCCGATGTGGCGGCGGCTGAGACGCCGGAGGAGGAAACGGCCGAGCGGGTGCTGGCGTTGGCGCGCAATCATCGCCGCCGTCAGGCCATTCGTTGCGCGCTGGATTCGGTGCGCGGGTCCGACCTCATGGACGCCGCGACTGGCCTGTTCACCCGCGACCTGTTCGCCTCACATCTGGCGCGGGTGGCTGAGGGCGCACGGTCGCGCAATCGCGCCCTGTCGGTCTGTGTCCTGCGGGTGGCCGAGCACGAGCCGGTCTCTCAGGCGCGCGGCGGCGGCTGGTTGGATCGCGCCATGCCGCAGATTGGCGCCATGGTGTCGCGTCTGGTGCGGGTCGAGGATACGGCGGCGCGTCTTGGACCTGAGATATTCGCCCTGGTCCTGCCTGCGACGGGCGCAAAGGCTGCGCGACTGGCGGCGGAGCGTATTTCGGCGGTCATCGCCTGCACCGCCTTTGACGCTGGCAAGGATCGCTCGCCCTTCGTGGTGGAGTTCGACGTCGGCGTGGCCGAGATGAAGGACGGCGAGACGCCCGCCGCCGTTCTGGAACGGGCGTCGGCCGACCTGCCGAAAAACTAGGCGGGCAGTTCCACCGAAGCCACGGCCTGAGCCGCCAGGCCTTCGCCGCGTCCGGTAAAGCCCAGACCCTCAGTCGTGGTCGCCTTGACGCTGACGGAGTCCAGCGGAAGATTCAGCAACTCCGCCAGGCGCTCGCGCATGGCTTGCCGATGCGGCTTCACCTTGGGCTGTTCGCAGATCAGCGTGACATCGACATTGACGATCCGTCCGCCACGCGCGGCCACACGTTCAGCCGCATAGACAAGGAAGCGGTCGGACGAGGCACCCTTCCACTGCGGATCGCTGGGGGGGAAGTGATCGCCGATGTCGCCGTCTGCGATGGTGCCCAGGATGGCATCGGTGAGGGCGTGCAGGCCCGCGTCGGCGTCGGAGTGGCCGATCAGGGTCTGGTTATGGGGGATCTCGACGCCGCACAGCCAGACGGATGTCCCCGGCCCCCAACGATGCACGTCGTAGCCCTGGCCGATGCGGAAGGTCTTGGGCAGCAGGGCCTCGGCCATGGCGAAATCCTCGGGATAGGTCAGTTTCATCAAACGGGCGTCGCCTTCGACCAGACGCACCCGGCCGCCGGCACATTCAACCACGGCGGCTTCGTCGGTGGGGGCGTCGGAGCTAGTCCAGGCCGCGTAGGCGTCGCGGATGGTCTTCAGGCGGAAAGCTTGCGGCGTCTGGGCGCGCCATAGGCCGTCGCGCTCGACACCGCCGAAGACCAGGCCATCAACGCCGCGACGCAGGCTGTCGGCCACGGGCAGAGCGGGCAGGGCCCCGTCGGCGGTGTTCAGCGCCTCCAGCAGGCGGTCAATCACGGCGGCGCTTAGGAAGGGGCGGGCCGCGTCGTGGATCAGAACTGGCGAATCATCGGCGCAGTCCAGAGCGGTCAGACCGGCGCGCACCGAGGCGGCGCGCGTGACGCCGCCGGCGACCGCGCGCCAGCCCGTCAGGCCGGCCAGAGCCTCAGCCGCGCGCGTCTCGGCGCCCGACGCGACCACGACGACGACCGAATCGGCGCCCGCCGCCAGCAGAGCCTCCACCGACCAGCGCACCATCGGTCGCCCGCCGACGGCCCGCCACTGCTTGTCTCCACCGGCCCTGGAGCCTGAACCAGCGGCCACTACGATTGCTGAGAATGCCATGTCGGCCTTCTAAGCGCCTCAGTTCCGCTTGACGAGAGGCTCAACAGTCGGCGCTAAGGGCAGCATGAACGCAGGATTGCAAATCGGAGACGTGCGGATCGCCGGGCGGGTGCTGATGGCCCCGATGACCGGGATTACCGACCTGCCGTTTCGGCTGCTCGCTTCGAAGCTGGGTGCGGCCTATGTGGCGACCGAAATGGTGGCTTCGGCCGAGCTGGCGCGAGGTCGTCCCGACGTGGTGCGCCGGGCGGCGGTCGGCGGCGGTCTGTCGCTGACGGTGATCCAGTTGGTAGGACGCGATCCCGAGATCATGGCCGAGGGCGCGCGCATGGCCGAGGCGGCGGGCGCCGACATCATCGACCTGAATTTCGGCTGCCCGGCCAAGGAGGTCACGGGATCGGCCTGTGGTTCCGCCCTGATGCGGACGCCCGATCTGGCCTGTCGTCTGATGGAGGCGGCGGTCAAGGCCGTCAGCCGTCCGGTGACGGTCAAGATGCGTCTGGGCTGGGACGACGACAACCGCAACGCCGCCAAGTTGGCACGTCGCGCCGAGGATCTGGGCATTCAGGCGGTCACGGTCCATGGCCGCACCCGCAAGCAGTTCTACACCGGCCAGGCCGACTGGAGCGCGGTGGGCGAGGTCAAGGCGGCGGTGTCCAGCATCCCCGTCATCGTCAACGGCGACATCATCACCGCCGAACAGGCGCGCGAGGCCTTGGCCCAATCGGGCGCGGACGCCCTGATGCTGGGTCGCGGGGTCTATGGCCGTCCTTGGCTGGCGGCGCATCTGGAGCGGGCGCTGGCCGACGGGACGCGGTTGCAGGAGCCGGGCCGCCAAGAACGGCTCGACATCGTCGTCCAACATCTGCGGGCCTCGGTCGCTTTCTACGGCCTGCCGCTGGGGCTGAAGATGTTCCGCAAGCATCTGGGCTGGTACGTCGAGCAGGCGCCTTGGCCTGAAGACCCGTTGGAACGGCGCGCCGCCAAGGCGCGGCTCTGTCGGCTGGAGACCCCGAATGAGGTCGAACAGGCGCTTTCGGCCCTTTGGTCGCCTGCGGTGGATCAATTCAGCAACTCTGGTGTTGAAAATCGGCCACAGCTGGCCGAAGCTGCGAGGTGATGACGGACCTCCCCGCCGCGCAGACTGAAGGCCATAGCCCCGAGCGTTCGCTCTGGGGCCGGCTTTCTGGCAGTCGCGTTCGGGCCCTGTTCGGCACGGCCTATGCCGTCGCCTTCCTGATCACGGCGGCGGCGATCTGGCTGGTGGCCATCGCGCCGGGGGCTATGGCTGGCGGCGACGCGCGCACAGCAGCCAGTCGAGCCGTCCTTTATATCCTGCTGGCGAATCTGATCCTGATCGGCGGCCTTGCGGCGGTGATCGGCGGACGGGTTCTGCGGTTGATGCGAAACCGGGACAACCCCGGCGCGCGGCTGCATCTGCGTTTCGTCACCCTGTTTTCGCTGGTGGCGGTCGTTCCGGCTGTTCTGATCGCGCTCGTTTTCGGGGTTCTGGTCAACCGGGGCGTGGATCAGTGGTTCAGCACCAATGTCCGCTCGGCGGTCGAGAACGGGGCCGAGATCGGCCGCGCCTATGTCGCCGACGTCGGCGCGGGGCTGGAGGTCGATCTGGAGACCATGTCCACCGAACTGGGCGGCGTGCGCGCCCTGTTCGATAATCGAATCCAGTTTTCGCGGGCGCTGGCCCAGATCGGCGACTTCTTCGGCTATCCGGCCCTCTATATCCTGAACGGCGACGGCGAGGTGCTGGCCAGCGGCGTACAACCCGGCGCGCCGCCCTATGTCGCCCCGCCGCGTGAGGCGTTCGAGACGGTGGCGGCGGGCGAGGTCGCGCCTACGACCGTGACTGAAAACCCCGACATGGTGCGGGCGCTCTATCCGCTGCCCGACTATGGCCACGCCTACCTCTATGTCGTGCGACCGCTGGCGCCGGGGTTGATCCAGCGGATGCGCAACGGCGAGGAATCCATCGCCGCCTATCGCGCCGCCGAGGAAAGCCGGGCGCGGATTCAGGCGGCCTTTGCGCTCAGCTATCTGGAGACGGCGCTGTTGGTGCTGGTCGGCGCGGTCTGGCTGGCCATGTCGGCGGCCAGTTCGATCTCGGCGCCCATTGGTCGTCTGGTGAAGGCCGCGGATCAGGTGGCGGGGGGCGACCTGACGGCCCGGGTCGATAACACCGGCGCGCCGGCCGAACTGGTGGTCCTGTCCGAAGCCTTCAACCGGATGACCGACGACATCATGACCCAGCAGGCGGCGCTGAAGACCGCCAGCGACGATGCCCAGGGCCGCAGCCGCTTTATCGAGACCGTGCTGTCGGGCGTCAGCGCCGGCGTCATCGGCCTGGACCGTGTGGGGCGTATCTCCGCCATCAACGACAGCGCCAGCCAGCTTCTGGCCATGACCGACAGCGAGGTTCAGGGGCGGCTTCTGGCCGAGGTCGCGCCGGAACTGGCCGAACTGTCCGAGCGCGCCGAAGCCCACATCGAGGAAGACATCGACGTCAGCCGCGACGGTGAGACGCGCCGCCTGCGGGTCCGCATCGAGGGCGGGCAGGGCGGCGAGATGGTCCTGACCTTCGACGACATCACCCGGCTGGTGACGGCGCAGCGCAACGCCGCCTGGCGCGACGTGGCCCGCCGCATCGCCCATGAGATCAAGAATCCGCTGACGCCGATCCAACTGTCAGCGGAGCGGTTGCGCCGCAAATACCGCGCCCTGGTCGGCGACGACGTCGAGGTCTTCGATCGTTGCACCGAGACCATCATCCGTCAGGTCGGCGATATTGGCCGGATGGTGGACGAGTTCTCGTCCTTCGCCCGAATGCCGGCGCCGCGCTTCACCCGCGAGAACCCGGCCGAGATGCTGCGCGAGGCGGTCTTCGCCCAGCGCGTCGCAGCAGCGGACATCGGCGTCGAATTGGTCGAACCCCTGCCGGACGTCGTTCTGCAATGCGACGGCCGCATGGTCGGGCAGGCGCTGGCCAATATCCTGAAGAACGCGGGGGAGGCCGTAGCGGCCAAGCGGATGCTCGCGCCGGTCCCGACTGGTGCGAACGGCATTATCGCTCGGCTGACGGTGGAGGGCGGGATAGCCACCTTCGCCATTGAAGACGACGGCGTCGGCCTGCCGGCCAAGGATCGCGACCGGCTGACCGAGCCCTATGTCACGACGCGCGAGAAGGGCACGGGCCTCGGCCTGGCCATCGTCAAGCGCATCTGTGAAGACCACGGCGGCGAGCTGAAGCTGGCCGACGCAGAGACACTATCAGGCGCACGCGTGTGCCTGACCTTCCCCCTGACCCAAGACAGCAAGGCTGCTCACCGTGCCCCCGGCGCGGCGCGAGCGGCGGAGTAGAGAGGCGTCATGCGAAATACCGGTGCTGACATTCTGGTCGTCGACGACGAGGCCGACATCCGCGAATTGGTCTCTGGCCTGCTCGAGGACGAGGGCCATTCGGTTCGTGTGGCCGCTAATTCGGACGAGGCCCTGGCCGCCATCCGGGCGCGCAAGCCGTCGCTGGCGGTGCTCGACATCTGGATGCAGGGCGGCGGTCTGGATGGGCTTGAGCTGCTGGATGTGGTCAAGGGCCTGGACGAGGACCTGCCGGTCGTCATGATCTCGGGCCACGGCAATATCGAAACCGCCGTCAGCGCCCTGAAGCGCGGCGCCTACGACTTCATCGAAAAGCCGTTCAAGTCCGATCGTCTGGTCGTGGTGGTCGAGCGCGCGCTGGAAGCGGCTTCGCTAAAACGCGAGAACCGTCGTCTGCGGACCCAGACCATGGCGCTGACCGGGCTGATCGGTAAGTCGGCGGCGGCGCAACTGCTGCGCGGCACCATCGCCAAGGTGGCCCCCGCCAACAGCCGTGTGCTGATCTCCGGCCCGCCAGGGTCGGGAAAGGAACTGGTCGCCCGTCAGATCCACGACGCCAGTCCGCGCGCAAAGTCCGAGTTCGTCGCCATTTCGGCCGCCGGCATGACGCCGGAACGGCTGGACGTCGAGCTGTTCGGTGAAGAAGGCGGCGACGGTCGTCCGCGCAAGATCGGCGTGTTCGAGCGCGCCCATAACGGCACCCTCTATCTGGACGACGTGGGCGACATGCCGCGCGAGAGCCAAAGCCGTATTCTGCGTGTGCTGGTCGAGCAGCGGTTCCGGCGCGTCGGCGGCGAACAGGACGTTCAGGTCGATGTCCGCGTCGTCACCTCGACCGCCCGCGACCTGAGGGTCGAGATCACCGAGGGGCGTTTCCGCGAAGATCTTTTCCACCGCCTGAACGTGGTTCCGATCCGCGTCCCGCCTCTGTCCGAGCGCCGCGAGGACATCAGCGAACTGATCGAATATTTCGTCGAGAGCCTGGCGGCGTCGCAGGGCTTGCCGCGCCGCCGCATCGCCGAGGATGCCCTGGCGGTGCTGCAGGTCCACCCATGGCCGGGCAATGTCCGCCAGTTGCGCAACAACGTCGAGCGTCTGCTGATCCTGGCCACCGGCGCGGCCGACGAGCCGATTACCGCCGACATGCTGCCGCAAGAAGTGGCCTCGTCCAGCGGCGGCTCCTCGCTGGGTTCCGACCGGATCATCGCCTTGCCGTTGCGGGAGGCGCGGGAAGTGTTCGAGCGCGACTATCTGGCGGCCCAGATCATGCGTTTCGGCGGAAATATCTCGCGCACCGCCGCCTTCATCGGCATGGAGAGATCCGCGCTGCACCGCAAACTGAAGTCGCTGGGCGTCTCGCCCGCTCGCGGCGGAGACGACGAAGAGGGAGAGGGGGCCTGATGTCCAGGATCGCCTATGTCAACGGGACCTATCAGCCGCACAGCGGCGCGACGGTTCATATCGAGGATCGCGGCTTCCAGTTCGCTGACGGGGTCTATGAGGTCTGGTCGGTGTTCGACGGCAAGCTGGCCGATTTTCAAGGTCACATGACACGCCTGGCGCGCAGCCTGACCGAGCTTCGCATCCCGATCCCAATGACCGCCCAGGCCCTTGAGCGCGTGCTCAAGGAAACTATCCGGCGCAACCGCGTGCGCAACGGCATCGTCTATCTGCAGGTGACGCGCGGGACCTCGCCCCGCGACCACGCCTTCCCGGCGGACACGCCGCCCAGCGTCATTGTCACCTCCAAGACCATCGATCTGGCCAAGGGCGAGGCCCTGGCGGCCAAGGGCGCTGCGGGCGTGACCATGCCCGACATCCGCTGGGGTCGTTGCGACATCAAGACCGTGGGCTTGCTGCCCAACGTCCTGGCCAAGCAGGCGGCGCGCGAGAAGGGCGCCTATGAGTGCCTGATGTTCGATGAGATGGGGCTGGTGACGGAAGGTTCGTCCACCAACGCCTGGATCGTCGATGAGGACGGCAAGCTGCGCACCCGCGACACCCAGGCCAACATTCTGCGCGGCATCACCCGTACGGCGATCCTGAAACTGGTCGAGGCCGAGGGCATCGAACTGGACGAACGCCCGTTCAGCGTGGACGAAGCCAAGCGAGCGAAAGAGGTCTTCGTCACCGCCGCCAGTTCCTTCGTCATGCCCATCGTGTCGTTGGACGGGGTAAAGATCGCGGACGGCAAGCCGGGTCCGGTCGCCACCCGTTTGCGCGAGGTGTATCTTGAACAGGCGCGGCGAGAGGCCATTTAGGGCGTTGCCGCGACAGCGACGGCGCGTCTAAGGTTCTGATGCGGACCGACGAGTCCGCACCGGCCGATTTCAGCCGGCGAAAAAGAACCAAGAACAGGACCAACCTGCCATGTCGCAAGACAAACGACAGAACCTTCAAGACACCTTCCTCAACAGCGTCCGCAAGACCAAGACCCCGCTGACCATCTTCCTGGTCAATGGCGTCAAGCTGCAAGGCATCGTGACCTGGTTCGACAACTTCTGTGTGCTGCTGCGTCGCGATGGCCAGTCGCAGCTCGTCTATAAGCACGCCATTTCGACCATCATGCCCTCCGCGCCCGTGCAACTGTACGAGCCGGACGCTGAAGAAGACTGATTGACCTCCAAGCATATCGACCACACCGTCCCGCTGATCCGGGCGGTTGTCATCCACCCCGACCGCCGCTCAGACAGCCCTAGACTGGCCTCCGAACGGCTTGAGGAAGCCGCAGGTCTGGCCCGCGCGCTGGACCTTGACGTGCGCGCCGAAGAGATCGTGCGTCTGCGCGCCACCACGCCCGCGACATTGTTCGGTTCAGGCAAGGTCGAGGAGTTGGCCGCCCTGATCCGCGCCGCCGACGCCGAGGCCGTGGTCATCGACGACGACCTGTCGCCCGTCCAGCAGCGCAATCTGGAGAAGGCGTGGGAGGTGAAGGTCATCGACCGCACCGGCCTGATCCTCGAAATCTTCGGTCGCCGTGCTCGGACCAAGGAAGGTCGGCTGCAGGTCGAGCTGGCCCGTCTGGACTATGAGCGCTCGCGTCTGGTCCGCACCTGGACTCACCTGGAGCGCCAGCGTGGCGGCACAGGCTCGACCGGCGGTCCGGGTGAAACCCAGATCGAACTGGACCGTCGTCTGATCGCCGACCGCATCGTGCGCCTGAAGGCCGAACTGGAAGAGGTGCGCCGCACGCGCGGTCTGCACCGCAAGGCCCGCAAGAAGGTCCCGTTCCCGTCGGTGGCCCTGGTGGGTTACACCAACGCCGGCAAGTCGACGCTGTTCAACCGGCTGACGGGGTCCGAGGTCTTCGCCAAGGACCTGCTGTTCGCAACCCTGGACACGACGCAGCGCACTATTCGTCTGCCTCAGGGTCGTCCGGCCATCATCGCCGACACCGTGGGCTTCATCTCCGACCTGCCGCACGAACTGGTCGAGAGCTTCCGGGCCACGCTGGAAGAGGTGGGCGAGGCCGACCTGATCCTGCACGTCCGCGACATTGCTTCAGCCGACAGCGACGCCCAGGCCAAGGACGTCGAGGCAGTGCTGGAGCAAATCCCGACGCCGGAAGGCAAGACCCGCCGCATCCTGGAAGTCTGGAACAAGACCGACCTGCTGGACGCCGACGTGCGTGAGGCGGTTCTGGGGCAGGCCGAACGTCTGGCGCGTGAGGGCAAGGCGGTCGCCGTCTCGGCCTGGACGGGCGACGGCATCGAACCCCTGCGCGAAATCATCGCCGGCCTGATCGACGACGACCCCGAGACGCGCCTGACGCTGCAACCGGACCAGGGCGAGGCCCTTGCCTGGCTTTACGAGAACGGCCGCGTGACCTTCCGCGACACCGACGCTGACGGCCGGACCTATCTGGTCGTGCGGCTGCACCCGGCGGCGTTGGGGCGACTGGAGCGGCTCTACCCCGACATCGTCGACTGACGTCCAATGCATCTGATCGAAACCATCCTCTTCCTGCTTCTGGCCGTGGTGCTGTCGGGCTGGGTGGCGCGGATCACGCGTATCGCCCTGCCTCTGGTGCAGATCGCGCTGGGGGCAGGCGTGGTCTTGATCACAGGCGAAGCGGTGGATCTGCGGCCTGACATCTTCTTCCTGCTGTTTCTGCCGCCCTTGCTGTTCGTGGACGGCTGGCGGATTCCCAAAGAGGCGCTTTTCCGCGACCGGGTGGTGATCCTGGAACTGGCGCTGGGGCTGGTGGTCTTCACCGTCGTGGGCCTGGGCTTCCTGATCCACTGGATGATTCCAGCCATGCCGCTGGCGGTGGCCTTTGCGCTGGCGGCCATTCTGTCTCCGACCGATCCGATTGCGGTCTCGGCCATTGCCTCGCGGTCGCCGATTCCCAAGCGTCTGATGCACATTCTGGAAGGCGAGTCGTTGCTGAACGACGCGACCGGGCTGACCTGCATGCGGATCGCGGTCATCGCGGCCACGACCGGCGCCTTCTCTCTGACCAGCGCCGTTGGAACCTTCGCCTGGTTGGCGTTGGCGGGCGTGGCGGTCGGCGTGGCTGTAACCCTCGCTATCGGCTTGTTGAAGGGCTGGATCAGCCGTCGATGGGGTGAGGACGTCGGCGGTCAGATCCTGATCAGCCTGCTGATCCCGTTCGCCGCCTATCTGGCCGCTGAGGCCGTCCACGCCTCGGGTATTCTGGCGGCCGTGGCGGCCGGCGTGACCATGAGCTTTACCGAACGTCAGGGCTCAGCCATGGCGGCGACACGTATCAGACGGGCGGTCGTCTGGGACGCGGTTCAGTTCGTCGCCAACGGTCTGATCTTCGTAATCCTGGGCGAACAGATGCCTTCGATCATGGCGCGCGCCGCCGAGGTCATTCAATCGACCCATCACAAGGAGGTCTGGTGGCTGGCGGTCTATGTCTTCGCTATCGTAGCGGCGTTGGCGACCCTCCGCTTCGTCTGGGTGTGGACGTCGCTGAAGCTGACTCTCTTCCGCAAGCGAGGCAAGAACGCCCCGCCCAAGGTCGGCTGGCGGCTGGTGGCCGTCATGTCGCTGGCGGGGGTGCGCGGCGCCATCACTCTGGCGGGCATCCTGACACTGCCGTTCGTGCTGGCCGACGGCACGCCCATGCCTGCGCGGAACCTGGCTATCTTCCTGGCGGCGGGGGTGATCATCGTCTCCCTGGTGCTGGCGACCGTGGCCTTGCCGCGGCTGCTGAAGGGGATCGAACTGCCGCCCGAGCCTTCACATCTTGAGGAGGAAGACCGGTCACGCGTCGCCGCCGCCTCGGCCGCCATGCGCGCTATCGAAGATCGGCAGCACGCCATGGCCGAGGGCAAGAGCAACCCCGACCTTTATGCCGAGACGGCCGCCCGGTTGATGGAAGTCTATCGCCAGCGCATCGAGGCGCGCACCCATGTCGAGGGGGATGACGTGACGCTAGCCCGGCAGGCGGATGAGATCGAGCGTCACCTTCGTCTGGCTGGTCTCGGGGCGGAACGCGCGGAACTGGTGCGGCTGGGACGGATGCGACTGGTCGATGAAGAGACAGCGCGCAAGCTGATCCGCGAGGTCGATCTGCAGGAACTGCGCTACGTCTGATCCAGCCCCGGTCATCCCGGCCGCAGCCGCAGGCGGAGAGCCGGGACCGCTCAAAATACGGCCGTTTGCGCTTTTAGCGCTCCCGGATAGCGGCTCCGCCGCTTCCGGGATGACGGTGCGGGGCAGGTGATTCAGCGCTTCTCCGCTGCCTTGGCGGCGTCCCACAGGGCGTCCATCTCGGCCAGGTTCGACTGTTCCGGCGTGCGGCCGTCCTTGGCCAGTTCGGCCTCGATGAAGCCGAAGCGGCGGATGAATTTGGCGTTGGCGGCGCGCAGGGCGTCTTCGGGTTCGACCTCCAGCTTGCGCGCCAGATTGGCGACGACGAACAGCAGGTCGCCCAGTTCCTCACGCGCCTTTTCCTTGTCGCCGGCGGCGATCTCGACACGCAGTTCCTCGACCTCCTCAGCCAGCTTGTCGAAGACCTCGTCGGTCGAGGGCCAGTCGAAGCCGACGCGACCCGCCCGCTTGGTCAGCTTGGCGGCGCGGGTCAGGGCGGGTAAGCCGACCGGCACGTCGTCCAGGACGCCGTGCTGCGCCTTGCCCTTGCGCTCGGCGGCCTTGATGTCCTCCCAGCGCGCCTTCTGGGCCGAGCCGCTGAGCTTGGCGGCTTCCTCGGCGAAGACGTGCGGATGACGGCGGACCAGCTTGTCAGCCATGGCGTCGGCCACGTCGTCAAAGACGAAATGCCCAGCTTCTTCTGCCATGCGGGCATGGAAGACGACCTGGAACAGCAGGTCGCCCAGTTCGACCTTCAACTCCTCCATGTCGGCGCGCTCGATGGCGTCCGCGACCTCATAGGCCTCCTCGATCGTATAGGGGGCGATGGTCGCGAAGGTCTGCTCGACGTCCCAGGGACAACCGCCGTTCGGATCGCGCAGGCGAACCATGATCTCTTTCAGGCGGTCGACGGAGTGGGTCATTCAGGCGGTCCCGGCGTCGCGGGCGGCTAGCGCCTCGCGGATTTCATCATGGCGCTTGGGCGTCAGGGGGTAGCCCCTCAGCACCCAGGCGGCCGCCGCCAGTAGCAGGCCCGGCACGGCGATGAACAGGATTTGCAGCGCCAGCAGCGAAAACTCGCTGTTGCCCTCAGGTCCCGGCAGAGCCTTGAACCCCACCCATTGCAGGATCAGGTAGGGGATCAGCGCCACGACGTGGCCGATCTTGGTCGTGGCCGACAGGATGGAGAACATCAGGCCGGTGCGGTCCACGCCCGTTTCCAGACGAACCTCGTCGCCCGCGTCCGCCATCATGGCCCGCAGCAGGAACAGACCCGCCGCGTAGGGCAGGCCGGCGATGAACATGACCACGGCGGTCAGGGCGAAGTTGCCGCCGGGGACCAGGGTGGCGGCGATATAGAGGCCGGCGAAGATCAGGCTGGCGACGGCCAGAGCCTTGTCCTTGCCGATCCTGGTCGCCAGCCAGGCCCAGATTGGCGCTCCGACCAGTCCCGCCACGAAATAGAACAGCATGAACAGCGAGGCCTGGGTGTGGTCGTAGCCTTTGACCTGACCGAAGAAGAAGAACAGCAGCGAGCCGGTGATGCCCGGCGCCACGCCCAGCAGCAGGTCGGCGATCAACAGCTTGCGCACCGTCTTCATTTTGAACAGGGCCAGATAGGCCTTGGGTCCGCCGTGCGGCGGCGCGCCGACGTTCATCGGTTCGGGCACGGCCACCATGGCCAGGCCGATGGTGACGGGCAGGGCGATCAGGATGGCCCAGCCCATGATCCGCACACCGTCGGCATAGTCGCCGATGCCGGTCTTCACGACCACGGTCGGCAGGATCAGGATCAGGATGACGCCGATGATGTTGAACACCTGCCACCAGCCATAGACCCGGCTGCGCTGATCGTACTGGGGCGCTAGAACCGCCGCCCAGCCGAGCTGGCCCAGGGTGCCGATGGAGAAGCCGAGGTAGAGGACCAGCAGCCAGGCGAACAGATAGGAGGGTCCTGCGCCGGGCTGCACCAGCACGAACATCATCAGCGCCGACAGCATCAGAATGGGCGTCGAGACGATCATCCAGGGACGATAGCGGCCGAACCGCGTCTTGGTCTTGTCCATGCCCCAGCCGATGAAGGGGTCGAAGACGATGTCGATCAGCCGCACGGCCATGAAGACGGTGGCCACCACGCCCAGCTCCAGCCCGACGTGCGTGGCGTAGAACTCCGGCAGGGTGACGGGCAGGGCGACGCCAAAAGCCGCCAGCGGCAGGCACGGCCCGGAAAAGGCGGCCAGAACGGCGTTTGAACGGCGAGGCGCGTCAGCGGCGGCAACAGATGACATCGGGCGTCCGGGCATGGTCGGCCTGAGTCGGCCGCAGCTTCACCATGCCGGTTTTCTGCGATCAGGCGAAGACGACCTTGCGGTTCCCGGCAAGGTGAGGCCTGCTGGCGCCATGTCAGTGCGATTTGCGATCCTTGCTGCAGTATTTCTTGCAGCGCTCGGCGGCGCCGGAGCGGCGAAGGCCGACGCCCAGATTTGCGACCGGCCCACCAAAGCCTGGGACAATGCAGCTCAGGCCAACGGCATTTCGCTCTATACCCTGGAATGGTCGCCGTTCGGGTCGCCGGAGTGGGGATGGGAGACCTATACCCCCCTGATCCAGCACGAGATCGGTTCGCCGTGCGATCCGGCGTCGCCGGCCTTCGCCGAGGCCTTGGCCGGGTTTCAGGCGCGCTATGGACTGATCGGCACCGGCCAATTCGATCAGCCGACCTTCCAGGTGTTTCGCGGTCTGTGGCAGGAACGCCGTCCCTTCGTCATGGCGCGGGTCAGGGGGGAATGCCCAGAGCCGCCGCCGATCAGCCTGCTGGCCTATCTGTCGCCGCAGGAAGAGCACGCCGAGCGGATGACCCGTCTGCTGCGCCGCGACGTGCTGGACGCCTATCGTCGCATGGCCGCCGCTGCCCGCGCCGAGGTGCCCGCGATAGCCGCCGATCCCGAACTGATGCAGATATTCTCGGGGTTCCGTGACCCAGAGGCCGACGCCGCGCGATGCGCCGCACAAGGGAACTGCGACGGCCTGCGCCGCGCCGTCTGTTCGCCGCACCGGACCGGAACCGCCATTGATATCCACGTTGGCCATGTCGAGGGCATGGGGGTGGATTCCACCGATCCTCTGAGCCGCCGCCACATGGCGGAAGGCCCGGCCTATCGCTGGCTGGTGGCCAATGCTTCCCGTTTTGGTTTCACCCCCTATGTGTTTGAGCCTTGGCACTGGGAATGGACAGGCGATGATACGGCCGCTGGCGGACGGTGAGGCGGCGCTGGCGCGCGAGGTGTTCGGCGCGGCGCTGAGGCTGGACGACATACGCTTCCTGGCCTCGCCGTGGCCATTCGACCGGGCCTTTGTGCCGGGGCGCTGGTTCGGACGCGACTGGATCGTCTGGCCGAAAAAGACGCTGGAGCC
>Ga0265296_1002986_pt1 | contig 16282 bp, 15 predicted proteins | sample MunlanPumphouse1_FD_189073 | JGI IMG/M metagenome (GOLD analysis project Ga0265296, IMG submission 189073) | Groundwater microbial communities from a municipal landfill in Southern Ontario, Canada - Pumphouse #1 | ecosystem: Environmental > Aquatic > Deep subsurface > Groundwater | place... | reverse complement strand
CCATGGGCGGAACCTAGCACGATCCCGCCGTCATGTCAACCACTTTAGTGTCTACGTTATCCAGCTATCGCAGAGCCTTAACCCTGGTTATCGCGGGAAAAGGGCGCGACTCGGGCGAAAACTTCCGGCTAGACGATGACCTCGAAGGCCTCGATGGCCGTCGCCCGGCCGCCTTCCGCGGCGACGAGTACCCCGTCGAGGCGCACCGGCCCCTCGCCGACCTCGAAGCGCTGCGGCAGCTCGGTGAGAAAGCGCCGCAGGATGATGTCGGTGCGCACGCCGATCACCGAGTCCCGAGGGCCTGTCATGCCCACGTCGGTGATATACGCCGTGCCCCGCGGCAGCACGCGCGCGTCGGACGTCTGCACGTGCGTGTGCGTGCCCAGCACGGCCGTCACCCGCCCATCGAGGTACAAGCCCATGGCGACCTTCTCGCTCGTGGCCTCGGCGTGCAGGTCCACGACGATCGTGTCGGCCAGCAGGGCGGCCTCGTCGACGAGGCGGTCGATGATGCGGAACGGGGACAACCCCGTCCCCATGAAGAGCTCGCCGGCGAGGTTGATCACCGCGACCTCGGTGCCGTCCGCCGCGGGCCGCACGGTGAGGCCGCGGCCGGGGGCGCCCACGGGATAGTTGGCCGGGCGCACGATGCGATCGTCCTTCACCAGGAATGGATACACCTCTTTCTGGCGCCAGACGTGGTTGCCCGTGGTGATCACGTCCACGCCGCCCTGCAGCAGCTTGAGCGCGATCCGCTGAGTGATCCCGGAGCCGTTGGCCGAGTTCTCGCCGTTGACGATCACGAAGTCGACGGTCCGCTCACCCCGGTAGCCGGGGAGCCACTGGAGGAGGGCGTCGCGCCCCGGCTGCCCGACGATGTCGCCGACGAAAAGGATGTTCATCGCGCGCGGCCTCCCTCGGAGGGATCCGCCGGCGGCAGGGCGCTCAGCCGCCGGCGATGAGCTGTACGGCGCGCTCGGCGGCGCGCAGCAGCGGCTCGGGGAACAGGCCCACGGCCAGTACCCCGAGAGCCGCCAGGCTCACGGCGGTGCCGACCCCGAGCTGCGAGGTGTGGGGCTCGGCCTCGACCTCCATGCCCTCCGCGGCCTCGCGGAAGTACAGGTACCAGACGACGCGCAGGTAGTAGAAGGCGGACACGGAGCTCATGACGACGGCGACGATGGCCAGCCAGGTGAGGTCGGCGCGGACGACGGCGGTGAACAGGTAGAACTTGCCCCAGAAGCCGGCGGTCGGCGGGATGCCGGCCAGCGACAACATGAGCAGAGCCATGAGGAGCGACGGCCACGGCATGCTGCGCCCCAGGCCGGCGACCTCGTCGAGGGTGTAGCCGTACTTGCGCCGGCTGCGGATCCAGATGAGCACGCCGAAAGCCCCGAGGTTCATGAAGGCGTAGGCCGTGAGGTACAGGAGGATGGCGCTCACGCCCAGCGGCTCGCCGGCCTTGCCGGCGGCGATGAGGCCCAGGGTGAGGTACCCCGCGTGCGCGACGCTCGAATAGGCCAGCATGCGCTTGAGGTTGCGCTGCGGCAGGGCGAGGACGTTCCCGATCACCATGGTGAGCACGGCGAGGATCGTCATCGTGTGCGTCCACGTCGCCCACTCCACGCCGCCGGCCAGCACGAAGAGCTTCGCGAAGGCGACGAACGCCCCCGCCTTGACGCCGGTGGACATGAAGGCCGTGACCGGCGTGGGGGCGCCCTCGTACACGTCCGGCGCCCAGTTGTGGAAGGGCACCGCCGAGATCTTGAAGCCGAATCCGGTGACCACGAGCACGAAGGCCACGACGAGCAGGCCGCGGGCGTCGGCCGGCAGGCCGGCGAGCCCGGCGGCGATGCCTTTGTACGAGGTCTGTCCTGTGGCCGCGTACACGAGGGCGAGGCCGAAGGCCAGGATGGCCGACGAGAAGGCGCCGGTGACGAAGTACTTGATCGACGCCTCGCCGGAGCGCGCGTCGCGCCACAGATAGCCGGCCAGGATGTAGGTGGGCAACGACATGAGCTCGAAGGCGACGAAGAAAGCGATCACGTCGGTGCTGATGGCCATCCCGATCATGCCGGTGACGACCAGGAGAAGAAGCCCGTAAAACTCGCCTCTCGCGGCCTTGCGGCGCGCCAGGTACGCGTCCGACAGCATGATGGCGAGGACGCCGATGACCGCGAACAGCACGACGCAGAAGGCGGCGTACCGATCGAGCCCGACCATCCCGGAGAAGCCCAGCTCGGGCTGGCGGCGGTCCCACTGGAGACCGGCGTCGACCCGTACCCACTGGCCGAGGGCGACGGCGGCGGCGGCGATCAGGCCCGCCGCGGCGATCCAGGCGAGCACGCCCTTGCGAGCGCTGAAGAGGTCGACCAGGAAGACGAGGATGGCGGCCGCGGCCACCACCAGGCCGGGCAGGATGACGACGATCGTGTTGTTGGCCTGCATCTAGAACAGCCCCCTGGTCACGTCGAGCAGCTGCGCCAGCCCGTGCGTCTGCGCGCTCTGCAGTGACGGCGTGACCTTGTCGAGGATCTCCTGCACCGGCACGTGCAGGAAGTTCAGGAACGTGGTGGGGTAGACGCCGGCCCAGACCACGAAGACGACCAGCGGCACGAGCGTGGCGACTTCACGGGCGCTGAGGTCGCGCAGGCTAAAGGACGGCTTGACGGCGTCGTCGCCGCGGTCGTTGAACATCGTGCGCTGGAACATCCAGAGCAGGTACGCGGCGGCCAGGATGACGCCGAGGGCGGCGATGGCCGCCAGCGAGTGCGAGTACTCGAACAGGCCGAGGAGGCTGAGGAACTCGCCGGCGAAGCCGCTCAGCCCCGGGAGGCCGGCCGAGCCTAAGGCGAAGAAGAGGAGGAAGCCGGCCAGCACCGGCAGCGGCGTGGCCAGCATGCCCATGTCGGCGATCAGCCTGGTGTGGGTGCGCTCGTAGAGATAGCCGACCATGAGGAAGAGGGCGCCGGTGAGCAGCCCGTGGCTGAACATGACGAGGATGGCGCCCTCCATGCCGGCGGCGTTGCCCACGAGCGCGATCGAGGCGAAGATGCCCACCGTGACGAAGCCCATATGGCTCACGCTCGAGTAGGCGACGAGCTTCTTGAGGTCCTTCTGGACCATCGAGACGAGGGCGCCGTACACGATGGCGATGACCGAGAGCACCACCACGTAGGGGATGAAGGTCACGGCCGCGTCGGGGAAGAACGGCAGGCAGAAGCGCAGGATGCCGTACCCGCCCATCTTCAGGAGCACGCCGGCCAGGATGACGGAGCCGGCGGTGGGGGCTTCGACGTGCGCGTCGGGGAGCCAGGTGTGCACCGGGAACATGGGCACCTTGATGGCGAAGGCGACGAAGAAGGCGAGGAAGGCCCAGAACTGGAGGCCGTACGGATACACCTGGCGGCTGAGCTCCTGGATGTTGAAGGTGAGCGCCCCGGCCGCGTCGTTGACGTGGTACACGACGACGATGATCGCGACCAGCATCAGCAGGCTGCCGACCAGCGTGAAGAGGAAGAACTTGATGGCGGCGTAGACGCGCCGCGGCCCGCCCCAGATGCCGATGATGAAGTACATCGGCACCAGCATGGCCTCCCAGAACACGTAGAACAGGAAGAGGTCGGTGGCCGTGAACACGCCGACCATGCCCACCTGCAGGAGCAACAGCGAGATGAAGAAGCCCATCTCGCGGTCCTTGATGTAGTTCCAGCTCCCGATGATGACGATGAAGCCGAGCAGGGTCGTGAGGAACAGGAGCAGTGCGGCGATGCCGTCGACGCCCATCCCGTAATGGATGTTGAACAGCGGGATCCAGGTGACGTCCTCGACGAACTGCATCCCCGAGGCCCCGGTATCGAAGACGATCATCAGCCACGTGGCCAGGGCGAAGGCGACGACCGTCACCACCAGCGCGATGGCCTTGTAGACACCCGGCTTACCCCGCCCGACGAGCAGCATGAGCAGCACGCCCGCCAGCGGCAGGAAGGTGATCACCGAGAGGATGGGGAAGCCGATCTGGTCGCTCCAGGTCATGTCAGGCCCCCCAGAACCAGGCGAGGACGATCACCAGCGCGAGCATCCCGGCGAAGATGGACAACGCGTAGTTCTGCACGCGGCCGGTCTGGAGCGGGCGCAGACCCTGGCCGAACAGGTCCCAGAGCCGGGCCAGGCCGTTGACCGCGCCGTCGATGACCTTGACGTCGAAGAAGGTCCACAGCCAGCCGGCGAAGCCGATCGTGCTGCGGATGGGCGCCACCTCGTAGATCTCGTCCATGTACATCTTGTGCAGCGAGGCCTCGTAGGCGAGCGGGAAGCGGTCGGCGATGCGGCCGGGCACGTCGGTGCGCCGGATGTAGAGCTGGTAGGCGACGTAGACACCGAGCAGCGCCACGAGGACCGAGAAGAGCATGAGGCCGCCGCCCTCGCCGAGCCACACGAACTCCTCGTGCTCGACGTCGAAGAAGACGGGCTCGAGGAACGTGTGGATCCAGCCCGACTCCGGGGGCCAGCCCGCCACGGCGCCGAGCACGGCCGAGGGGATGGCGAGCAGCAGCAGCGGCACCGTCATCACCTTCGGCGACTCGTGGATGTGGTGCTGCACCTCCTCGGAGGCGCGGCACTCGCCGAAGAAGGTCATGAAGATGAGGCGGAAGGCGAACACCGCCGTGAGGAAGGCGGTGAGAATGCCGACCGCCCAGACGATGTAGTGGCCGCCGACGAAGGCGCCGCCGAGGACCTCGTCCTTGGCCCAGAAACCGGCGAACGGGAAGACGCCGATGAGGGCGATGGCGCCGACGAGCATCGTCCAGAAGGTGACCGGGATGCGTTTGCGCAGCCCGCCCATCTTGCGCATGTCCTGTTCGCCGCCCATGGCGTGGATCACCGAGCCCGAGCAGAGGAACAGGAGGCCTTTGAAGAAGCCGTGGACGAAGAGGTAGAAGATCCCGGCCGCCCAGGCCCCGGCGCCGAGCGCCAGGAACATGAACCCGAGCGACGAGACGGTGGAGTAGGCGATCACCTTCTTGATGTCGTTCTGGGTGATCGCGATGTACGCCGAGTAGATGGCCGTGAACGTGCCGATGACCATCACCACGAGCATCGCCACGTCCGAGTGGATGAAGAGCGGGTACGAGCGCGCGACCATGTACACGCCGGCGTTGACCATGGTCGCGGCGTGGATGAGGGCGCTGACCGGCGTGGGGCCCTCCATGGCGTCCGGAAGCCACACGTGCAGGGGGAACTGGGCGCTCTTGCCCACGGCGCCGGTGAACAGCAGCAGGCAGATCCAGAGCAGGGTCCCGGCGCCGATCATCTCGCCCTTCTCGAACACCCCGGTGAACTGCAGGGTGCCCGTGGTGACGAAGATGAGGAACATGCCGAGGGTGAAGCCGAAATCGCCCACGCGGTTGACCAGGAACGCCTTCTTGCCCGCCTGGCTGGCGCTCTTCTTGCCGAACCAGAAGCTGATGAGCAGGTAGGAGCACAGGCCCACGCCCTCCCAGCCGAGGAAGAGCAGCAGGTAGTTGTTCGCGAGGATGAGCACGAACATCGTGAACATGAACAGGTTGAGGTAGGCGAAGAAGCGGTAGTAGCCGCCGTCGCCGTGCATGTAGCCGATCGAGTAGTAGTGCACGAGCATGCCGATGATGCCGACCACGAGCAGCATGACGCCGGTGAGGGTGTCGACCTGGAAGCCCCAGGTGACCTCGAAGCGCCCGGCGGCCATCCAGGTGAAGGCGTTCCAGACGAACGGCTCCTCGTGGTGGCGCACGACCCACTCGAAGGCATAGATCGAGAGCACAGCCGTGGCGGAGACCATGGCCACGGGCAGGAGGTGCGCCCTGGCGCCGAAGCGCTTGCCGACCAGCAACGTCACGACGAAGCCGAACAGCGGCAGGAGCACGATGAGCGCGACGGCGATCTTCATGTACGGGGTGACCTCCACGAGCCCTCCTGCTAGCCCTTGAGCTCGTCGAACCGGTCGGCCTGCACGGTCCGCTTGTTGCGGTAGTTGGCGATCACGATGGCCAGCCCGACTGTGACCTCGGCGGCGGCCAGCGTGATGATGAACAGCGCGAACAGGGAACCGGCGCCCTCGGAGCCGCCGCGGAACTGGGCCGCGGCGACGAGCGCGATATTGACGGCGTTGAGCATCAGCTCGAGGCACATGATCACGAGGATCACGTTGCGGCGCGCGAGCGCCCCGTAAGCGCCGATGCAGAAGAGCAGCACGGCGAGCGTGAGCCACCAGTAGAGCGGGTTCACGAGCCCTCCTCTTCCCGACGCGCGAGCACGATGGCGCCGATCATCGCCGCGAGCAGCACGAGCGAGACGAGCTCGAAGGGGAACACATAGCGGTCGAACAGGAGCCTCGACAGTGCCTTGACCCCCGGATTGAGCGCCTTCTCGCCGACGTCGCCGATGTCGGCCGTGACCAGCACCGCGGTGAGCACGGCCGCTACGGCCACGGCGAGCGGGGCCGCGAAGACGGCCTGGCGGTTGAAGAAGAGCGCGTAGCCGCCCTCCTGCATCTCGGTGAGCATGATGGCGAAGATGATGACGATGGAGATGGCCCCCACGTAGACCAGGATCTGGACGATGGCGACGAGCTCGGCGTTGAGGAGCGCGTATGCGAAGGCCACACCCAGGAAGCAGAAGACCATGCTCACGGCGGAGTACATGATCTTCTTGAAGACGACGACGCCGAGGCCGCAGACCAGCACCCAGGCGGCGACGATGACGAAGAGCCAGGGATGGAAGTCGCCGCCCGGCATCAGGCGCGCTCCTCGGGATCGTCGAGGGTGATCGGGTCGGCCTTGATCGGCGCCCAGGTCCAGCCGCGGCCGAGCTCGGCGTCCCGCACGTTCGGCACCAGGTCCTTGACCGTCTCCCGCAGCGGGTCGACGCGGCGCGGCTCGCGCACGTAGAGGGACTCGCGCGCCAGAGTCGTACGGCTGAAGCCGGCGAGCTCGAAGAAGTCGGTCTGCTCGAGAGCGTCGTACGGGCAGACCTCCACGCACTCGCCGCAGAAGATGCAGCGGCTCTCGTCGAGGTCGTAGCTGGTCAGGAGCCGCGGGTTGGTCTCGATCGAGCCCGTGGGGCAGGTCTCGGCGCACTTGCCGCAGGAGACGCAGCCGACCGTCTGGAGGGGCAGGTTGTCGGCCGTCGAGACGATGGTGTCGAAGCCCCGGCCCATCTGGTCGTAGCAGTTCGAGCCGACCTCCATGCGGCAGACGCGCACGCAGCGGCCGCAGTTGATGCAGCGGTTGGGCTCGCGCATGATGAAGTCGTGGCGGAAGTCGGCGGCGTAATCGTGTGACTGGCCGCCGTGGAAGCGGTTCTTGAAGACCTCGTACTCGATGCCATAGCGCTGCAGGTCGCACTTGCCGCTGGCCGGGCAGTAACACTGGAGGCACAGGTCGGCGCCCCGGACCGCCTCGTCCTCACTGAAGCCCAGCTCGACTTCGCTGAAGTCGGCGCGTCGCTCTGCGGGCGCGAGCCTGGGCATCTCGGCCGGTGGGCTCGGGTGGGTGACATCGGTCGTCATGTCGATGAAGGCCGGCTCGATCTCCGCCATTCGCGAGATGCGAGGATCGAGGTCCGTCTTGGCGGTGAGGGCGGTGAAGAAGGGCAGCTCCTCGAGCTCGGCGAGGCCCCTGGAGACCGCGGCCATGTCCTCGCCGCGGAGGAAGGCGTCGATGCTCCAGGCGGCCTTCTTACCCTGGGCCACCGCCTCGATGACGTTCGGGGCGCCGAGGACGGCGTCCCCGCCCGCGAAGATGCGCGCCTCGGCGGCCTGGAAGGTCCGCTTGTCGACGGCGATGGTGCCGGCGGCGGTGCGCTGCACGCCCTGCTCCGGGCTGGTGCCGCCAAGCTCCGGGGACCCGCCGACCGCCACGATGATCTCATCGCACGCGATGACGGAACGGGAACCGTCGACCGGCACCGGCTGGCGGGCTCCGGATGCGTCGGGCTCGCCGAACCGCACCTGCTGGACCTCGAGGCCGGCGACGCGGCCGTCGTCGCCCGTGACGACACGCACCGGCGCGATCTGGAACTCGAACCTGACGCCTTCCGCCTCGGCGGCCTCGACGTCTCCGGGGAAGGCCGGCATCTCGTCGCGCGAGCTCCAGTACAGGCAGCTGACGTCTCGCGCGCCCGTGCGGAGCCCGGCACGAGCCGCGTCCACGGCCGTGGGGCCACCGCCGACGACGACGACCCGCTCGCCGACCCGCACGTCGCCGCCCAGCTCCAGATCGCGGAGGAGATCGCCCCCGGCGATCACGCCCTCGGCGTCTTCGCCGGGGATCCCCATGGCCTTGGAGCCGGAGGCGCCCAGCGCCAGGAAGACCGCGTCGTAGCCCTGCTCGAAGAGATCCTCCAGCTGGAAATCGGCGCCGAGGCGCGAGTCGACCTGGAGCTCGACGCCGAGGCGCCAGAGGACGTTGAGCTCCTTGTCCATGACGTCGCGCGGCAGCCGATAGCCGGGGATGCGGTACCGCAGCATGCCGCCAGGCTTGGGAAGCGCCTCGAAGACCCTGACCGCGTGGCCCTCGAGCCGGGCGTAGAAGGCGGCGGCGAGGCCGGCCGGCCCGGCGCCCACGACGGCGAGGCGCTTGCCGGAATCGGGCTTCGGCTCGACCGGCAGCAGCAACTCGCCGTTCTGCTCCTCATCGAGGCACTGATCGCCCATGAAGCGGTGAAGCTGGCAGATCGTGATCGGCGCCTCGACGAGCTGCCGCCGGCAGGGCGACTCACAGGGCCGCGGGCAGACGCGCCCCAGGATCGCTGGGAACGGCAGGTCCTCGCGCAGCTTGCGGACGCCGTTCTTGTAGTCCTTGTGGGCGATGTAGTCGAGAAACTGGGGGATCTTGATGTGCGTCGGGCAGGCGTCGCGGCAGGGCGGGGTGCAGAACGAATTGTGGTCGCTGAGCAGCAGCTCGAGGTAGAGGTGGCGCATGCTTCGCGCACGCTCGGTGTTGGTGCGCACGACCATGCCCTCCGTCGCCATGGCGGTGCAACTGGCCGTGAGCTTCCGGGCGCCTTCGATCTCGACGATGCAGATGCGACAGGCGGCGATCGCCGGCAGGCGAGGCTCGTAGCACAGGGTCGGGATGTGGACGCCCGCCTTCTGCGCCGCCACGAGGACGGTGTCACCACGGTCGCAGACGACCTCCTGCCCGTCGATGGTCAGGGAGACCGTATCCGGCCGCGGCGGCCGGCGCGTGATGTCGTCGCTCGTGGTAGCCATGCTCTGGCTCAGCCCTTCTGCCCGGCGACAGGCTGCTCGATGCCCGAACGGACCTTGACGGCGCCGAACTTGCAGACCTGGCGGCAGGTGTCGCACTTGATGCACTCGGCGGGGTCGATGACGTGCGGCTGCTTCTTCTCGCCGCTGATGACGCTGGTGGGGCACTTCTTGGCGCACAGCGTGCAGCCGGTGCAGGCCTCGGGGTCGATGTAGTAGGTGATGAGGGCCTTGCAGTGGCCGGCGGGGCAGCGCTTCTCCCGGATGTGCGCTTCGTACTCGTCACGGAAGTAACGGAGCGTCGTCATCACGGGGTTGGGGGCGCTGCCGCCGAGGGCGCAGAGCGTGCCCTCCTCGACGTAGTCCGAGAGTTCCTCGAGGAGATCGATGTCGCCCTCGCGGCCGAGGCCCTCGGTGATGCGGTCGAGAGTCTCGAGCATGCGCTTGGTCCCCAGCCGGCAGGGCACGCACTTGCCGCAGCTCTCGGCGACGGTGAAGTTGAGGAAGAACCTGGCGAAGTCGACCATGCAGGTGGTGTCGTCGACCACGACCATGCCGCCGGAGCCCATCATGGCTCCGTGGCGGAGGAGGTTCTCAAAGTCGATCGGCTCGTCGAGAGGGAGGCGGGCAGGCAACCTCCGGACGGCCCGCCGAGCTGCACGGCCTTGTACTCGCGCCCGGGCTGCATGCCGCCGCCGATGTCGAAGATGACGTGGCGGAGCGTGGCGCCCATGGGCACCTCGATGAGGCCCGTGTTCACGATCTTGCCGGTGAGGGCGAAGATCTTGGTGCCCTTGCTCGTCTCCGTGCCCATCGCCGCGAAGGCCTCGGCGCCGTTGTTGATGATCCACGGCACGCTGGCGAAGCTCTCGACGTTGTTGAGGTCTGTGGGCTGGCCCCAGAGGCCGTGGGCCACCGTGCGGATGTGCTTGCCGCGCGGCATCCCGCGCTGCCCTTCGATGGAGGCCGTGAGCGCCGTGGACTCGCCGCAGACGAAGGCGCCGGCGCCCTCGTTGACGCGGATGTCGAAGCTGAAGCCCGAGCCGAGGATGTCGTCGCCGAGGAGGTTGTGCTCGCGTGCCCGCGCCATCGCGTGGCGCAGGCGTGCGACGGCCAGCGGGTACTCGTGGCGGACGTAGATGTACCCCTCCACCGGCCCGACGCCGGCGCCGATGGCGAAGGCGGCGATGAGCATGCCTTCGATGACGCTGTGCGGATTGTCCTCGAGCACGGCGCGGTCCATGAACGCGCCGGGGTCGCCCTCGTCGGCGTTGCAGATGATGTAGTGCATCTCGCCCGGGTTGCCGCGGCAGAAGCGCCACTTCTTGCCGGTGGGGAAACCGCCGCCGCCGCGGCCGCGGAGGCCGCTCTGTTCGACTTGGGCGATCACGCCTTCGGGGTCCTCCTCGCCGAGGACCTTGCCCAGGGCCTGGTAGCCGCCGCGGGCGAGGTAATCGTCGAGGGAGAGCGGATCGATGAAGCCGTTGATGGCGCGCACGATGCGGCGTTGCTGCGCGTAGAACGGCACGTCCTTCTCGAGCGGGACACGCGTCTCGCTCACCGGGTCCTTGTAGAGCAGCCGCTCGACGACGTCGTCGTTGACGACACTCGTCTCGATGATCTCGGCGATGTCCTTGGGCTTGAGCCGCGGGTAGAACACGCCCCGCGGATGGACGACCACGATGGGGCCCTCGTGGCAGAGACCGTGGCAACCGGTCTCGACGACCCGGACCTTGTCGCTGAGGCCGCGGTTCTCCAGCTCGTCGGCGATCGCCTGGGTGAGCGCCGCTCTGCCGGAGGCGTCGCAGGTCGTCCCGGCGCACACGCGGATCTTGAGCGTGTCCTCCGAGCCGGTGGTGGCGTTGGGGTCAAACGCGCGCGCCAGGGCATCCTGGATGCGGGTGGCGCGGTCTTCGGCTTGGCTTGTCAGAGTGGCGGCCATGTCAGGCCTCCTCTTCACGACGGAGTTCGCGGACGATCTTGCGTGCCTCGTCAGGGGTAAGCCGACCGAATGTCTCCTCTTCACCCAACCGCACGGCGGGCGCCAAGGCGCAGGCGCCGATGCAGTTCACGGTCTGCAGCGTGAAGAGCCCGTCGGGCGTCGTGCCGCCCACGTCTATCCCCAGCTCCGACGCGAAAGCGTCGATCAGGAGCGGGGCGCCGGCCACGTGACAGGCGGTGCCCACACACACGCTCAGCACATGCTTGCCGACCTTGGAGAAGCGGAACATGTTGTAGAAGCTCGCGACGCCGTAGATCTGCGAGAGCGAGATGCCTGTCTCGAGGGAGACCGACTGGAGCGCGAGGCGCGGCAGATACCCGTACACCTCCTGCGTGTTCTGGAGCATGGTGACCAGCCCGGTGCCGTGCTCATGGTGATCGTCGAGCACGGCCCGCAGCGCCGCGAGATCGACACCCTCCTGGGCCGCCAGGCGGACCTCGGCGATGCGCGCCGCCTTGGGCACCGGCAGCTCGTACTTGCTGATGGAGTTGACGCGGATCACCTGCACCGGGCAGTTGCTCTCGCAGAGCGTGCAGGCGCGGCAGCGCGGATCGCCGCTGGCCGGGTCGATGACCACGCGGAAGAGGCCGCGGCTGCGCTCCGGTAGCCGCTCGCGCTCCTCGGGGTACTGCACGGTGATCTTCTTCATCGGCAGGTGGCGGATGGTGGTCCGCATGGCCTTGAACATGCCAAGCATCAGGCGTTCACCACCGGGAGGCTCTGACGCTGCTTGCGCAGGCGCCATTTGAGGATCGGATCGAAGAGGCCGACGAAGGCGAGGAACGCCACCCAGCCGAACACCGCCATGCCGACCCGCCACTGCGGCACCCAGAGGATGACCGCGGCCACGGCGAGGATGTTGACGAGGCCCAGCGGGATGAGGATCTTCCACGCGAAGCCCATGAGCTGGTCGACCTGGAGGCGCGGCAACGAGAGCCGCACCCAGACCAGGAGGTACACGAGGACGTAGGTCTTGACGAGGAACCACACGACCGGCAGCCAGGAGACGCCCCAGAGGCGGATGGCGTCCTCAAAGGGGCCGTGCCAGCCGCCGAAGAAGAGCGTGACGGCGACCATCGACATGATGGTCATGCCGGCGTACTCGTTGAGGAAGAACATGCCGAAGCGCATCCCCGAGTACTCCGTACCGTAGCCCGACACGAGCTCGGACTCCGACTCCGGAAGGTCGAACGGACCACGGTTCAGCTCCGCGATGGAGGCGATGTAGAAGATGAGGAAGGTGAACGGGGCGTAGAAGATGATCCACTTGTAGCCGGCCTGGGCGGCGACCACGTCGCTGATGCGAAGCGAGCCGACCGCCATGGCGATGACGAGCAGCCCGAGGATCATGGGGATCTCGTAGCTGATCATCTGCGCCGCGGCGCGCAGGGCGCCGACCAGCGAATATTTGTTCCGCGAGGACCAGCCACCAAGCAGGATCGCCATCGTCGTGAAGCTCGTGATGGCGACGACGAAGATGAGCCCGACGTCGAGATCGGCGGCCATGAGACCCTTTGTGTAGGGCACGACGATCTGGATGGCAACGGCGCCGATCATCACCATGACGGGCGCCAGCGTGAACAGGTACGGGTCGGCGAGGCTGGGCCGGAAGTCCTCCTTGCCCATCATCTTGAAGGCGTCGGCGACGCTCTGCAGCACGCCGTGGGGGCCGGTCCGGTTGGGGCCATGGCGGTCCTGCATGAAGGCCAGGGCGCGGCGCTCGAAGACGATGTTGGCGAGCGCCGCCACGAACACCACCACATAGGCGATGACGACGAACAGGATGGCGCGCAGGATGCCGGTCACGACGTCCATCAGCGGTCGATGCCTCCGAGGACGAGGTCGATGCTGCCCGAGATGGCCACCGCGTCGGCGATCTTGTTGCCGCTCAGCAATTTGGGGAAGAGCTGCAGGTTGCAGAAGCAGGGGTCGCGGAACTTGAGCCGGTACGGATACCGCGACCCGTCGCTCTCGATGTAGGTGCCGTACTCGCCGCGCGGGTTCTCCTGGCCTACGTAGCACGAACCGGGCGGCGGGGTGATGACGTACGGCGCCCGCAGGGAGCCGACCTGAACCGGGCCTTTCGGCAGCATGTCGAGGCACTGCTCGATGATCTTCACCGACTCGCGAAGCTCGTTCATCCGCACGCGATAGCGATCGAAGATGTCGCCGTGGCTCTCGGTGCAGACCTCGAAGTCGAGCTCGGGGTAGACCGAGTAGGGCCGCGTGCGGCGCAGGTCGTGCGCGACGCCCGAGGCGCGCGCGTTCGGGCCAGTGATGCCGTAGTCGATCACGTCCTGCTGGGTGATGACGCCCTTGCCCATGCAGCGCTGCAGGAAGATGGCGTTGTCGTCGACGAGCGCTTCGTACTCGGCGATGAGCTTCGGCATCTTCTTCATGAAGGCGCGGCACTTCTCGACCCAGCCGTCGGGGAGGTCGTAGCGCACGCCCCCGAAGCGAAAATAGTTGAACATCATGCGCGCGCCGCTGAGCTCTTCCAGAAGGTCGAGGATGACCTCGCGGTCGCGGAACATGTAGAAGACCATCGCCGTGCCGAGCGGCGCGAGGTCGGCGGTGAACGTGCCGACCGCGACCAGGTGGCTGGCGATGCGGCTGAGCTCGCCGGTGATGACGCGGATGAACTCCGCCCGCCGCGTCGGCCGGATGCCGGCGAGCTTCTCGACCGTCATCACGTAGCCCCACTCGCAGTTCATGCTGGCCACGTATTCGGTGCGGTCGACGATGGGGATGTACTGGAAGTAGGTGCGCTTCTCGGCGAGCTTCTCCTTGCAGCGGTGCAGGTAGCCGATCACCGGGATGACGTCCTTGACGAGCTCGCCGTCGAGGGTGACCACCAGGCGCAGCACGCCGTGGGTGGACGGATGCTGCGGCCCCATGTTGACGACGATCTCGTTGAACTCGAGGCCCTCGACGTTGGAGCCCTCGCCGCGCGCATTCGCTTCGTCGATGCGCCGCAGGGCGAGCTTGACGGCCTCGTCCGGCGCCGCTGCCGCGAACTGGTCAGGCATTCGGGTGGTTCTCCACCAGGTCGACGTAGTCCTTGCGCAGCGGATGGCCGACGAAGTCGTCCTTGAGCAGGATGCGGCGCAGGTCGGGGTGGCCCAGGTAGGTGATGCCCATCATGTCCCACGACTCGCGCTCGTGCCAATCGGCAGCCGGCCAGACGGCGACGACCGAGTCGACCTCGGGCGTGGCGCGCGGCACCTCGACGTGCAGCTCCAGATACGTGTTGGTCTTCCAGCTATAGACGTGGTACACGCTCTCGAACGCCGTGATCCGATCGATTCCGGCGACCCAGTTGAGCGTCTCGTAGCCCACCTCGGGGTCGCCCTTGAGACGCTGCGCCAGATCGCGCAGGCGGGCGCGGTCGCAGCTCGCGACGACCGTGTCGGGCTGCTGGACGTGCACATCGTGCAGGTCGGCGCCGAACTCCTCCGTGAGGCGCGCGGCGATGGCACCGATGGCCATGGGGTTGGTGCTGATCTCGAGAGCCACGCCGCTCAGGCCTCCCTGCCGTCGCCGGCCGGGGCCTGCGGGACGAACGAGTGCTGCTGGATCTTCTCCTGCAGTTCGAGCAGGCCCTGGAAGAGGGCCTCGGGGCGCGGCGGGCAGCCCGGGATGTAGACGTCGACGGGGACGATCTTGTCGACCCCGTTGACGACGTTGTAGCCGTCGTAGAAGGGCCCGCCGCTGTTGGCGCAGGCGCCCATGCTGATGACCCATTTGGGTTCCGACATCTGCTGGTAGAGACGCTCGAGCACCGGCGCCATCTTCTCGTTGACGGTACCGGCGACGATCATGAGGTCGCACTGGCGCGGCGTGGGCCGGAAGACCTCCATGCCGTAGCGGGCGACGTCGAAGCGCGCGAAGCCCGAGCTGAGCATCTCGATGGCGCAGCAGGCGAGGCCGTACGTGAACGGGAAGACCGAGTGCGAGCGCGCCCAGCTGAAGATGAAGTCGGCGGTGGTGGTGATGACGTTGGGCTCGCTGAAGTGCTCGAGCTTTGGGTACCGCATCTTGGAGCGGCCCGGGACCCGATCGGTCATGCCCACTCCAGCGCGCCCTTGCGCCACGCGTAGAGGAGGCCGAAGCCGAGGACGGCGATGAACAGCAGCATCTCGACGAACCCGGCGGTGCCCAGGGCGCGGAACGTGATCGCCCACGGGAACAGGAAGATCGCTTCCACATCGAACACCAGGAAGAGAAGGCCGAACACGTAGTACCGCACCGCGAACGGCGCCCACGGGTTGCCGACCGGCGGGATGCCGCACTCGTACGGAGCCAGCTTCTCGGCGCTCAGGTGCTGCGGGTTGAGGAGCTTGGAGAAGAGCAGGATGAGCACGACCAGCGCACCGCCCGCGGCGATGAACAGCCAGACATAGATCCAGTTGGTGAGGTATGTGTTCGTCATCAGATGATCGAGGGCGCGCCGTGAGACAGCCCGAGCCGCGCCACTCGTCCGGCGAACTCTACCAAAGGCGAGGCGCGCCGTGCAACTCGCCGCGAGACTGCGGGCGGTAGCGTCGATTCATGCCCTCATGCAGGTATTTTACCACAGACTCGGGGCGGCGTGGCCCGGCGCGCGGCGGCACGCGGAGTGCGCACCGGGGGCCGCGTTGATTTCACCACGCCGGCACCCTACGATGGGAAGGACCGTCACCTCGCAGAGGGAAGCTCGCGTGAACATCGGCCCCATGGAGATCGTCATCGTGCTCGTGCTAGCGCTGCTCGTCTTCGGCCCCAAGCGCCTGCCGCAGGCCGGGCGCAGCCTGGGCCGGGCGGTGCGCGAGTTCAAGAAGGCGACCGACGTGGCCCGCTCCGAGCTCGGCCTCGATGAAGTGACGAAGGGCATCAGAGAGGTGAAGGGCGGCATCAGCGACATCAAGTCGAGCGCGACCATCGACCTCAAGCTCGCCGATGCCAAGCCGACAGCGTCGAAGACGGCGCCGGACCCGAGCGCGGCCGCCACGGTGGCGGCTCCCGCCGCCGCCGCAGCCGCGCCGGACACG
>Ga0265296_1002985_pt1 | contig 16284 bp, 15 predicted proteins | sample MunlanPumphouse1_FD_189073 | JGI IMG/M metagenome (GOLD analysis project Ga0265296, IMG submission 189073) | Groundwater microbial communities from a municipal landfill in Southern Ontario, Canada - Pumphouse #1 | ecosystem: Environmental > Aquatic > Deep subsurface > Groundwater | place... | reverse complement strand
CAGCGATTTTGGAAGCAATTTCTTCTGTTAACCGGGCTCAGCCTGAGGTTTTTGTCGGGAAAATCAAGAAAAAGCTGAAAACATTGGAAAACAAGACCATTGCGGTTTTTGGCCTGGCTTTCAAGCCCAATACCGATGACTTGAGGGAAGCACCTTCGCTTAAAATCATCCAACTTTTGCTTGAAGCCGGCGCCGTGGTCCGGGCTTACGATCCGGTGGTAAAAAATGTGCAGCAAATTAATGGAATTGAGCTGTGCCGCGACCCTTACCAGGCATGTTTATCGGCCTCTGCAATTGTGATTGCAACCGAATGGCCTGAATTTTCAGAGTTGGACTATCGAAAAATAAAAAAACATATGCAAGCGGCAAATATTTTTGATGCCCGCAATGTATTGCCGGCTGCCCGTATCCGTGAATTGGGGTTCCATTATACGGGGGTGGGCCGATGAGGTGTGTGGTTTTTGGCGGCGCCGGTTTTATCGGTTCGCATTTATGCGATCGCTTGCTGAGGGATGGCCAGACCGTGGTTTGTGTTGACAATTTACTGACCGGCGCAAAAGAAAATATCGCGCATAATATTTCTCATTCAAAATTTTCATTTATGCAGCTGGATATTTGCGACAAAAAGTTGGTGCAGCAGCTGGTTAAAAAATTCGGCCCAAAAAATAAAGTAGGTTTTGTCATAAACCTGGCATCACCGGCCAGTCCGGTTGATTATCAAAAATACCCGTTGGAAACATTAAAAGTTGGCGCGCTGGGGGTTTTCAATACTTTGGAATTTGCGCGGCAAAAAAAGGCAAAATATTTATTTTCTTCTACTTCCGAGGTTTACGGTGATCCGGAGGTTACCCCGCAAAAAGAAACCTATTGGGGGAGGGTTAATCCGATTGGCCCGCGCAGCCAGTATGATGAAGCCAAAAGGTTTGGCGAGGCCCTGGTGGTGGCTTATCGTAAAAAATATCGTATGTATGCCCAAATCCTGAGAATTTTCAATACCTACGGCCCGCGGATGCGCAAAAACGACGGGAGGGTGGTGCCTAATTTCATTTCACAGGCACTGTCCGGAAAACCCCTGACTATTTACGGTAATGGCAGGCAAACCCGCAGTTTTTGCTATATTGATGATTTAGTTGAAGGCATTATCAAAATGATGCGGTCTGGCGAAATTGGGCCGATAAATCTAGGCAACCCATGCGAGTTTACAATCAAAGAGTTAGCCCAAAAGATTTCTAAATTATTAAATCTTAAGCTTAGCACCGTGAACCTGGTACTGCCTCCGGATGATCCCAAACAACGCTGTCCCGACATATCCAAGGCACGCCGGAAATTGCATTGGGCTCCTCAAACCGCTTTACCTGAAGGGCTAAGAAAAACTATTGCTTCTTTCATGTAAAAAGTATAAAATAAATACTTTGTATATAAATAAAATTTAGCCAATTTAAGGGGAGGAATTGTTGAATGTTGTGCCGTAAAATTATTGCAATTATATTAATGTTTACTACTTTTTGTTGCTCCGGAGTTTTTGCGACAATCAATCTTCCGGCAAATGTACCTTCCGAATACCAAAAATATTTAAATACCCCGCAGGGTCAGGCAGCATTAAAACAATATCAGGACGGACAGAAAACCGAAGCCGGCATGCCGCCGGATGCGGCTCAATCTGCATCCGTGAATGAAACGGCTCAAAATCCTGGCGAGCAAACTGTCGGTGCCGAAAAAACTTTTTACTCTTTTGTCACCACCGAGGGCTTTTCCAGGGTTGAACTTTTTGGCTACAAGGTTTTTCAGCAAACTGCCGGTTCTTTTGTGCCTTCTACGGATACGCCGGTTCCGGCCGGTTATATTATTGGTTCCGGTGATTCTTTTACGGTTACACTTTGGGGGATGAGTGAAGGAATTTTTGAGGTTTCGGTTGATGCCGAAGGTAATATTGTTTTGCCTAAAGTTGGCGTAGTTAGCGTGGCTGGATTGCGTTACAGTGATTTAAAATCGTATATCCAGCAGCAATTGGGACGTTATTATGAATCGATTAGTGTCAATATTGGCATGAGCCAGATAAAGTCGATCCGTATATATATTGTAGGTGATGTGGCCAAGCCGGGTTCTTACGCCGTTAGTTCCTTAAGTACTTTGTACGGGGCGCTGTTCCAGGCCGGGGGGCCATCTAAGCAAGGTACTTTGCGCAACATTAAATTAATCCGCGGCAACCAAACCATTGCTACGGTTGATTTGTATAAGTTTTTGCTTTATGGCGACAAATCCCAGGACCGTGAACTGCTTTCCGGGGACACAATTTTTGTGCCGCCGATCGGTGATTTAATCGCGATTGTGGGTAATGTAAAACGCCCGGCCGTTTACGAAATTAAAGGGTCGGCGGATTTGACTGATATATTAAAACTATCCGGTGGTTTTACCCCCGACAGCAGCTTAAACCGCATTCAATTGGAGCGGGTTATTGCGCATGAGCGTCGAGTTGTCATGGATCGAAATGTTTCAACTTATACCGAACGTGCCAATATTGTGGTCCAGAACATGGATTTAATCAAGGTTTACCCGATTTACGGGGCAGTCCAGAATATTGTGTTTTTGGAAGGGCAGTTCAAGCAAACCGGGGCCTACGAATGGCTGCCCGGCATGAAATTAAAAGATCTAATCCCTTCCGAAAAGGTTCTGCTCCCCACGGCATATCTGTCGAATGCAGAACTTATTCGGCTGGATCCCCGTACGCTGAAAGCGGATGTGATTGACGTGAATTTGGAAAGGCTGTTTGCAGGAGACGAAAAACAAAATATCGAAATTTTTCCTAGCGACAAAATTGTGGTTCAGACCGATCAGTATCCCGAAATGACCGTCACGTTAAACGGGGAATTTAAACTGCCGGGGACGTATGTAATCCGGGATGGGGAACGGTTAAGTTCGGTTATTGAGCGTGCCGGCGGATTTACCGAAGATGCCTACCTTTTTGGTTCGATTTTTATCCGTATGTCTGCATTACGTGACCAGACCTCCGGGTCAAACCGTTTCCTGTTTGAATTTAACCGCAGGATTGCCGAAGAAGAATACAAGTTAGCCACCACCAGTTTAAGCAGTGAAAAAAATGCGCAAAACCAGGCCTCTCTGGAACGCAGCCGCGCCCTGCTTACCCAATTGGGTTCTTTTCTTATCAAAGGCCGGGTGGTGATCGAATTGGCGGATTTGGATGAATTTACCGGATCAAAATCTGACTTTGTCTGTGAAAATGGGGATACACTTTCCGTGCCAAGCCGGTCTAACTTGGTCAGTGTACTGGGCGAAGTGTATAGCCCGAGTTCGTTTTTATGGGAAGACGATAAGTCGGTTTCATATTATATCAGTAAGGTTGGCGGGAAAACCGCGATGGGGGATACTGATAACCTGATTATTATCCGGGCCGATGGCTCGGTATTGAGTAAAAATAATGCCTGGAAGGCACGGCTTGAGTCTGGTGATGTGGTGGTGGTGCCGCCGGCCATAAACGTAACTTATTTTGATTGGATTAATTTTACCTCGACTTGGGTTGGCTGGTTTTATCAATTAGCATTATCGTTTGCGGTAATCGCAACATATGTGAAACAATAACTAGGTGGTTTTGATGAATATTGATGATGAAATAAATATAAATATAAATTTGCTCGAGTATTTGCGGGTTATTTTAAGGCGCAAATGGTTGATTGTTGGGATTGCACTTTTATTTGCCGTTTCGGCCTTTTCCCAAAGTATTAAGCAGCCAAAGTTATACAAAGCTTCTGCCACCCTGATGTTTATGGATAGCAGTATGGGTAGCTTAGCTATGGTTTCTTCTTTATTCGGAGGGGCCGGACCGCGCGGTAGCGTTGAAGATAAGGTTATTTCAATTTTGCAGAGCAAGAATTTGGCGCGGCAGGTTTTTGATAATATGGATCGGCAGGCCTATTTTCCAGAATTATTTAATAATAATCATGTCATTGAAAAGGACCAGTTGGAGAATTATGTTTCAAGAGTTCGGGGGGCAATTAGTGTAAAACAAGGAAATCTATTTTGTGTTTCCGCCGTTTGGACTGATCCGCAAAAGGCGGCAGATTTGGTAAATTTTTATATTGACCAATTAGGTAAGTTTATTAACTTTAAATCAATGGGCATTAATTTTATGGTTGTTGACCCAGCCGAAAAGCCACTGGTTAAGTGTTCTCCACATGTTATAAGGAGTGTGATGGTGGCGACGATTTTTGGCTTGTTTTTGGGCATTTTGCTCGCGCTGGTTTTAGAATATATATGGGAAATTAAGAAGTTTCTGTTTTCAAAATAATTGTTTTTTCCTGCCGCCGCCTCCACTTGCAAATGTCGTAAATTTTGACTAATTTTGGATATATTTGCATATTTATAAACAAACTTGACAAGCAGGTAGTAATCCGCTAATATTCATAATATGGTGGTTAATGAAAATGAAGTTTATACCCCGGAAGAGATTCGGGGTATATTGAAGGTTTCTGATTCTACCTTCCGACGTTTAATTCGAACCGGCGTTCTGCGGGCGGCAAAAATCGGCGGGCAATATCGTGTGTTGGGTAAAGAAATATTGCGTCTGTTAAATCCCGACTTACCTGCCAAAGTAAAAACCACTTATCATGAAGTTATTCAGCGTCTAGAAAATAAATAATTTATAGAGCGGGTGGCCATGCCAGCAAAAAAAGCAAAACTTTTTAACCGAAAGCTAATCAAGCTGAAACCGCTGGCGCAAAGAGAGCATGGTTTAAATCTTTCCGCGATTTTCTCCTTGCGGCCGGTACCCATTACGGCAAAGCAAAAAGCATTTAATGCACTTGCCCAAAAAGTTATTTTGGCCAAGCGGCAAAATGCGGCCGTGATTTTTATGTTGGGGGGGCATGTTATTCGTGCTGGTGTGCAAAATTATATTATTGATTTAATGCGGCGGGGTTATATTTCTGGATTGGCGACAAACGGTGCGGGTATGATTCACGATTTTGAGTTTGCTTTGATCGGCGCCACTACTGAAAGCGTTGCCAAATACATTCGTGCCGGGCAATTTGGCTTATGGGAAGAAACTGGAAAATTGAATGACATCATTAATCGAGCGTATTCTCAGGACAAGCTCCTTGGCATGGGGGCGGCGGTTGGCCGCGAAATTCTTAACGGTAAGTATCCACATAAGGCAATTAGTCTGTTTTCTGAAGGGTATCGGCTAAATGTCCCGGTTACGGTTCACGTGGGCATTGGTTACGATATCATTCATGCCCACCCTAATTGTGACGGGGCGGCCAGCGGGGCCCTTTCTTATAACGATTTTTTAACTTTTGCGGCTTTGTTGCAAAAGCTGGAAAACGGAGTGGTGATGAATTTTGGCAGTGCGGTAATGGCGCCCGAGGTTTATTTAAAAGCTTTAAGTATGGTTCGAAATGTGGCCAAACAACGCGGGAAAAAAGTCAAAAATTTTACTGTGCTGGTTTGTGATTTACATTCTTTACCTGCAGATTACCGGAAAGAGGCCGCCCAAAGTTGTGAGAATTATTATTTCCGCCCTTGGAAAACAATGTTAGTGCGGACGGTGGCGGATGGGGGTGACAGCTATTATATCAACGGCAAACATGCCGATACGATCCCATCTCTTTGGCAGGCGATTAATATGGCCGAAAAAAGTCTGGCAAAAATATGAGCGAAGGAAAAATTTTACGGTTTGAAAAGTTGGTGGATATAATCCGCGGGCTAAAATCAGCCGGCAACATAATTGTCCAGTGCCATGGTTGTTTTGATTTGATGCATCCCGGCCACATTAAGTATTTTCAATCCGCAAAAAAAATGGGGGATATTTTAGTGGTTACGGTTACACCGGATCAGTTTGTGGATAAGGGGCCCGGTCGGCCAGCGTTTAATCAAGATTTGCGCTGCGAAAGTATTGCTGCGCTTGCGTGCGTTGATTATGTAGCTGTAAATTTATGGCTCACTGCTGAGGAAACTCTGCGTGTTCTCCGTCCCGATATTTATGTTAAAGGACAGGAATTTGAGGCTTTACAAGACAAAACCGGTAAAATCCAGAAAGAAGCTGCAATAATTAAGGAAATTGGCGCCCAATTGAAATTCACCCACGAGATTGTTTTTTCATCAACTGAATTACTGGATAAATATTTTTGTGCCAGGAGCAAGTCAGAAAATGCAAAGTAAAATCCTATCCCTTGAAGCATTAATCGAAAAAATTAGTGAATTAAAAAAACAGGGTAAAACGATTGTGCAAAGCCATGGGGTTTATGATGTGATTCATCCGGGGATAGTGCAGCATCTTAAACTTGCCAAGGAGCAAGGCGATGTTTTAGTTGTAACCGTCATTCGGGATCAGTTTGTTAGATTAGGTCCGGGCCGTCCCATTTTTAATGAATTATTACGGTTGCAAAATGTGGTGGCTTTGCAATCGGTTGATTATGTGGCTTTGGTAGATGAAAAAGTGCCTTTTGCTTGCGTGCGCTTGTTGAAGCCAGATGTATTTGCAAAGGGGCAGGCCGTACGGGAGCGTGACCAGGCGGTGCATGGAGGGATCTTTGACGAAGAAAAACAGTTTAATTTTGGGAAAACCAGAATAGTTGAAACCAGTGGTTTTGCTTTTAATACCCAAAGTCTAGTTAATAATTTTTTGGCGGTTTATCCGGAAGATACGAGGCGGTTTTTAAAGGAGTTTTCCAAAAAGTATACTTTTAAATATTTCACGGACCAATTAGATAAGCTGTCCAAGTTGAACGTCTTATTAATCGGGGATGGCATAATCGATGAATATCATTATTGTAATGCGATGGGCCGGGCTTCGAAAGTGGATTTGGTGGTTAATCGATATTTAACTCATGAAATATTTGCGGGTGGAGTTTTTGCGCTGGCCAATCATTTGTCTGGTCTCTGCCGTCAGGTTGCCTTAGTATCATTGCTGGGAACAAACGATTCTCGCGAGGAATTTATCGCGCAGCGGTTAAAGCCCAATATAACACCCAAATATTTTTATCGTAAAAATAGTGGCACAATTGTTAAAAAGCGGTATGTGAATAATTATTCTGGCCAAAAACTTTTTGAGATAAATTTTTTGGATGATCATTCTATTGACGAAGAATTGGAAGATAAAATCCTTAATTTTCTTCATAAGAAAATTAAGGAATATGATGTTGTTTTGATTTCTGATTTTGGCCATGGATTTATTACCGACCGAATTATTAAGCTGATCGTGAGCCGTGCTGCTTGGTTTGCGGTTAATACGCAAACCAATGCGGCCAATGCCGGTTATAATTTAATTACTAAATATCGACATCCAAACTTTATTTGTGTTGACGAAAGCGAGGTTCGCCTGGCGGCGCAAGAAAAGCATGGCAAAATTGAGTTGGTGGCAAAAAAAATTAGAACCAAAGTAAAAGCGCAAAATTTTATTGTTACGCTTGGCAAAAATGGATCAATTGGTTTTGGGCCGAAAGGCGAATTTAATCGGACACCAATCTTTTCCACAAAAGTGGTGGATACGATTGGGGCGGGGGATGCGTTTTTTGCTTTTACTGCTCCGTGCTTTGCGGCGGGTATGCCGCTGGATGTGGTTTCGCTGATTGGTAATGTGGTGGGGGCCTTGGCGGTTCAGATTGTTGGCAATAAAAAACCAGTTGAAAAACACGAAGTTTTGGAATTTATTTATAATTTAGTGGGTCAATAAATTAAATGAGGAGATAAACGCATGAGAAAAACTAAAAGTGTTTTGGTTACTGGTGGCGCGGGGTATGTGGGTTCGGTGTTGGTGCCTAAACTGTTGGCGGCGGGTTATCGGGTAAAGGTAGTGGATCTTTACATCTTTGGCGAAAACGTTTTGGATGCGGTGAAAGATAATCCAAATTTAAAACAGGTCAAGGGTGATTTGAGAGATAAATCCTTGCTTGAGCGTGAACTGGCAGGGATTGACGCAGTGATTCATCTGGCCTGCATATCTAATGATCCTAGTTATGAACTTAACCCTGAGCTTGGGAAATCGATCAATTATGATGCCATGGTCAATTTGGTGGATCTTTCCAAAAAAATTGGCGTTAAACGGTTTATTTATGCCTCCAGTTCAAGCGTCTACGGGATCAAAGAAGAAGAGAATGTGACCGAAGACCTGCCGCTGCAGCCCTTGACAGATTATTCTAAGTTTAAAGCTTTAGGGGAAGAATATTTGCTAAAGCAGCGGGCGCCGGGTTTTGTCGTCTTAGTGCTCAGGCCGGCAACCGTCTGCGGATATTCTCCGCGGCTGCGCTTGGACCTGTCAGTTAATATCCTGACCAATAACGCAGTCAATAAGGGAAAGATCACGGTTTTTGGGGGAGAACAGAAGCGGCCCAATCTCCACATTGAGGATATGACCGACCTGTATGTTCAATGCCTGGAATATCCGGATGAGAAGATTGACGGTAAAATTTTTAATGCGGGTTATGACAATATGCGGATGAAGGAAATTGCGGCGGTAGTGAAAAAGGTGGTTGCCAGGGAGATGGGGAACGAACAGCTTGAAGTTGTGACTACCCCGACCGATGATAATCGCTCTTATCATGTTTCGTCTGAAAAAATTAAGCGGGAATTGGGTTTTGTGGCTAAACGGTCGGTTGCGCAAGCGGTAAAAGATCTTTGTGGTGCTTTTAAAGCGGGGAAGATCCCAAATTCGATGGAAGATAAGCGATATTATAATATCAAAACGATGCAGGCGATAAAACTTATATAATGAATACGTTAAAATTTGATTTAATCAATAAGGCCAAAGAACTAAGAAAAACAATTTTTAAAACAATTTGTATGGGGGGCGGAGGGCATATTCCGGCATCGCTTTCAATTGTAGATATTTTGGTGGTCCTTTATTACAGCATTTTGCGGGTTGATCCACAAAATCCGAGTGACCCAGAGCGGGATAGATTTATTTTAAGTAAAGGGCATGCCGGGGTTGCGCTTTATGCCCTGCTGGCGGACAAAGGATTTATTGACAAAAAACATTTGGAAACTTTTGGCAAGCGGGGAACGATTTTAGGTGGGCACCCGGATATGCACAAAGTCAGAGGCGTGGAGGCATCTACTGGGGCGTTGGGGCATGGATTTCCTTTTGGTCTTGGGGTAGCTATGGCCGGCAAGATAGATAAGAAAGATTACCGCGTGTTTGTCCTTTTGGGTGATGGGGAGTGTCAGGAAGGATCAATTTGGGAAGCTGCCCTTTTTGCTCCGCAACAAAAGTTAGACAATTTAGTGGCGATCATTGACTATAATAAACTGCAGGCGTTAGATTATTTAGACAAGATTGTTTCCCTTGAACCTTTAGTTGACAAATGGAAGGCCTTTGGATGGGAAGTCAGGGAGGTTGATGGTCATAATATTGATAAATTAGATCGCTTATTTAAGTCGGTGCCTTTTGTTCGTGGGAAGCCGAATTTGATCATTGCACATACTGTTAAGGGGAAGGGAATTTCTTATATGGAAAAGGTTCCGATTTGGCATTATCGCCTGCCGTCAACAGAAGAAATGAAAAATGCTTGTGCTGAGCTAGGCATGGATATGTTTGGGGAGGTTGCGCAATGAGAGATGCCTATTTATTAGCTTTATATGATTTAGCTAAAAATGATGATCGTATTCTGGCTTTAGTGGCGGATAATGGGGCGATTGTTTATGATCAGTATCGTCTGGATTTTCCTGAGAGGTTTGTCAATTTTGGGATTGCTGAAGCAAATATGATTTCTGCGGCGGCAGGCCTGGCGGCATGCGGGAAGATTCCTTTTGCCTACACAATTTCGTGTTTTATTACTATGCGGGTATTTGAGCAAATCAGAAACGATGTTTGTTTGCAAAAAATGAATGTAAAAATTGTGGGGATTGGTACGGGTTTTACTTATAGTAATTTAGGCCCTACCCATCAAGCCATTGAGGACGTCGCCTTGATGCGAGTGCTGCCAAATATGACAATCTTTTCTCCGGCAGATGCTTTGGAAACTAAAAAGGTTACGCTGGCCGCGGCTCAAATCAAGGGTCCGGTATTTCTACGTTTAGCGGGCAGTAAAACTCCTCAGGTTTATCTTGAGGATTATGCTTTTACGGTTGGAAAAGGTGTGGTTTTACAGGAAGGGAATGACGTCGCGATTATTTCGACCGGTGGCATTGTGCATGAAGTTCTGCGGGCGGCAGCTGAGCTTAATAATTTTGGGATTTCTGCTCGGCTGATCAATATCCATACGGTAAAACCAATTGATAAAGAAATTATTATTAAAGCTGCCCGGGATACCGGCGCTGTGCTTACGGTTGAAGAACACAGCATTATTGGCGGGCTGGGAAGTGCCGTGGCAGAAGTGTTGGCAGAAGGGGGCGTTGGAAATACTAAATTTAAACGTTTAGGTTTAATGGACACTTTTCCTTCTAGCTATGGATCCTATCAGGATATGAAAGAAATTAACGGGCTTTCCAAAGAGTATATTATGCATGCGGTAAAAGCTTTACTTGATAGCAAAAAAGCAATAAAGGGCTAAAAACATGGGAAATGTATACACCAGGAAAAAAATATTTCATTTTAAGGATAAGTTAGATTCTCTTTCCCAATCTGTGGATGAAATAATGCCGCCTATTCATATAAGGATAAAACCGACTAATGTATGCAATCATAATTGTTGGTATTGCGCTTATAAGGCAGATAAGATGCAGCTTGGACAGGATATGCTAAAGAGAGATTTTATTCCAAAAGAGAAACTGTTGGAGATTATTGATGATTTGATTGAGATGGGGGTTAAAGCCGTTACATTTAGCGGAGGTGGGGAGCCTTTTTGTTATCCTTATTTACTGGATGCGGTAAAAAAGCTTTCTCAAAGCCAGATTAAGTTTGCGGCATTGACGAATGGGTCCAGAATGAGTGGGGAAGTAGCTGAAATCTTTGCAAATTACGGCACCTGGGTACGGGTCTCAATGGATGGCTGGGATGGGGAAAGTTATGCGCAATATCGTGGGGTTTCAAATCGCGAGTTTGAAAAGGTGATGACTAATATCAAGAATTTCAAGAACATAAATGGAACTTGTCAATTGGGAGTAAGTTTGATTGTAGACAATAAGAATTTCATGCATGTTTATGAATTGATAAAAAAGCTGGTTGAAGCTGGGATTAATAGTGTAAAGATATCGCCTTGTATTATTGGGAATGATGTTGCAGAAAATAATTGTTATCATCAACCACTTTTTGCGCCAGTAAAAGAACAGGTTAAACGGATTCTGCAAGATTTTGCGGGGCCAAATTTTGAGGTATTTGACGATTACCATGAGTTAAATGATTTGTTTTGTAAAGATTATACCTGGTGTCCTTTTTTGCAGGTGCTGCCGGTGATTGGCGCGGATTGTAATATTTATCCTTGTCAAGACAAAGCTTACAATCTTGAAGCTGGGTTAATTGGATCAGTAAAAAATCAGCGCTTTAAGGATTTTTGGTTTTCTGACAAGAGCAAGTTTTTTAAGATAAATCCGGCGCAAGTTTGTAATCATCATTGTGTGGCGAATGAAAAAAACAAGATGATCTTGGAATATTTAAATGTCGATCCGGAACATTTAGCTTTTGTTTGATGATTTTGCGAGGTTTATATGCAGACTATAACTAGTAATATAAAAATTGATGTTGCGGCGGAAAAACAGCTTCACCTTTATTTTGGTATGCTCCGCATTCGTTTAGTAGAAGAAACTATTGCCCAGCTTTATCCTGAACAAGAAATGCGTTGTCCGGTTCACCTTTGTACTGGCCAGGAAGCGATTGCGGTTGGGGTTTGTGCTAATTTGAACGATGCGGATTATGTGTTAAGTAATCATCGCAGTCATGGCCATTATCTGGCTAAAGGTGGAAAGCTTAAAGCCATGTTGGCAGAAATATATGGAAAAGCTTCCGGCTGTTGTCAGGGTAAAGGTGGGTCCATGCACTTAGTGGATCTATCGGTGAATTATCTCGGCTCTACGCCTATTGTGGGAGGGACCATTCCAATCGCCACGGGGGTGGCATTTGGTACTCTTATGAAAAAGGGGGGGATGGTTACGGTAGTTTTTTTGGGGGATGCGGCGGCGGAAGAAGGAGTATTTTGTGAAAGTTTAAACTTCGCAGCTTTGAGGAATTTGCCCATACTTTATGTTTGCGAGAATAATTTTTATTCCGTTTATTCCCCGATTTCTGTTCGCCAATCAAACAAAAGAAACAATTTAATGCTGGCGCAGGCCTTTGGTATATATGCTAAAAAAGGCAACGGGAACGATGTCGCTTTGGTTGACCGCATTACAGGTGAGCTGGTTGAGCATGTTCGCCAGGGGAAAGGCCCCGCCTTAATAGAGTTTGAAACCTATCGGTTTCGTGAACATTGTGGCCCGAATTATGACAATCATATAGGATATCGAACTGAAAAGGAATTTTTAGAATGGCGCCGGCGCTGCCCGGTAGAGAACTATGAGAAATATTTAATTGAAAATGGTGTCCTGGATCAATCTCTGATTAATCAGTTTAAGCAAGAGATCCTGTCCGAAATTAAGCAGGCAATTATTTTTGCTAAAGAGAGCCCTTTCCCTGAAATTGCTGAGATTTATACTAATGTTTATGCGGAAGGTGTAAAAGCATGACCCGTGAATTAAGTTATGCAAAGGCGATTTTAGAAGCTACGGATCAATGCTTGGCCAAAGATCCTTCTGTGTATGTAATTGGGCTTGGGGTTCCCGATCCAAAGGGCGTTTTTGGTACCACGGTTAAACTGGATGAGAAATATGGTAGTGATCGAGTAATGGATATGCCGGTGGCGGAAAATGCCATGACCGGGGTTTTGATCGGATCAACTTTGGTTGGAATGCGTCCGATCATGACTCATCAACGCGTCGATTTTATGCTTTTGTCATTGGATCAAATAATTAATAATGCAGCAAAATGGCATTATATGTTTGGCGGAAAAATGAAGGTACCCATGGTGATTCGTCTGGTTATTGGCAGGGGGTGGGGACAGGGCCCGCAACATTCGCAGAGTTTGCAGGCACTTTTTGCGCATATCCCCGGGTTAAAGGTTGTGATGCCGACCACGCCTTATGACGCCAAGGGTATGTTGATTGCTGCGGTGGAGGATGATAACCCGGTGATTTATCTTGAACATCGCTGGTTGCATAATATTTTTGGCCCGGTTCCGGAAAATGTATACCGCGTGCCGATCGGCCAAGGCAGAGTCATGCGCGCAGGTTCACACGTGACGATCGTGGCAAATTCATACATGTCCTTAGAATCCCTGAAAGCGGCGGAGGTATTAAACCGTGAGGGTATAACGGCGGAAGTGATTGATCTCCGGACCATTAAACCTCTAGATGAAAAGCTGATTCTTGATTCGGTTCGAAAAACTGGTCGCTTGCTGGTGGTAGATGGGGCTTGGCGAAGTTTTGGCGTGGCCGCGGAAATTATAGCGATGGTCACGGAAAAAGTACACGCTTTACTTAAAGCGGCTCCTGCTAGAGTGGCTTTTCCAGATGTCCCGACTCCAACCAGTTGGGCCTTGGCAAACCATTATTACCCAAAATCAATTGACATTGTTAACGCAGTTAGAAGGATGTTGGATCTTCCGGAAAAAACCGAAGAAGAATTAGGGATATTTTATGATGTTCCCTTGGATGTACCAGATAAGGCATTTACCGGGCCATTTTAAATATAACTTAAAGATGGAGCAAAGATGGAAAAGCAAAAAATCGTAGTGATCGGCAGTAATTCTTTTTCAGGTAGTGATTTTGTGGATTATCTTTTAGACGATCCGCTCAATGAGGTGGTGGGGATCAGTCGTTCTCCTGAAAAGAGTGCGCTTTTTCTTCCTTACAAGAAAAAACAAAATGCTAACTTTAAGTTTTATCAAATGGATCTTAATCTGGATATGGATAAAATAATTTCTTTTTTGGATGAATTTCGTCCTGCATATGTGGTCAATTTTGCGGCGCAGAGTGAGGTTTTTCCTAGCTGGCGGAACCCGGACCAATGGTATCAGACCAATGGCATCTGCGTGGTAAGATTAGCGAATACGCTTAAAGATAAAAAATACTTAAAGCGTTATCTGCATGTTTCTTCTCCGGAAGTTTACGGTAATTGTGTTGGAACCGTGAAAGAGGATGCGCCGCTTAATCCCAGTACTCCTTATGCGGCTTCGAAAGCGGCGGGGGATTTGTTTTTATTTACTTTAGTTAAGAATTTTAATTTCCCTTTGGTTATGATTCGTGCGACTAATGTTTATGGTGCTTGCCAACAACTTTTCAAGATAATTCCTCGCACCGCGATCTTTTTGGGATTAGGTAAAAAGATACAACTGCATGGCGGGGGCGAAGCCATTAAAGCGTATATTCATATTAGAGATGTTTCGCGGGGTGAGTTGTTGGCTTTGCAAAATGGGAAACCGGGCAGCATTTTTCATTTGTCTCCACCTCAGGGATATACGATTAAAAGCATTGTTGAGAAGATCTGCCAAATGATGAGCTATGATTTTAATCGATCCGTAGAAAATGTTAGAGAACGTTTAGGCCAGGATGCGGCCTATAGGATTGATTCTTCTAAGGCAAAAAATGAATTGGGTTGGTCTCCCAAAACATCTTTAGATGAGGGGCTGAAAAATGTTGTTGATTGGGTAAATTGTAATTGGAGTTTAATTCAAAAAGAGCCGTTGGAGTATATACATAAGATGTAATGGTGTTGTTATTAAATGAGTGAACTTGATATTTTTAAAAGCATAAGGTCGAAAAATAGAACCCATTGTGAAGTTTGCGAGATGGAATTGGGAGCTCCTGTAATTTATTTGCCAAAATTCCCACTTACTGAAATATATTTAAAGTTCAAAGTTGATCAAAAAATTGGATTTATTGATCAAGAATTTCATGTGTGTAAAAACTGTGGGCACGGGCAAATAAATAGAATCATTGATCCAAATATACTTTACGGGCATAATTATAAAACGCGTACATCTACAAGCTCGTCAGCGATTGGGGCAATAGATGTATTTCTGCTTTTTGTGGATAAAATTATCAAGAAAAAGCGTGTGAGATCAATTCTTGAAGTTGGCTGTAATGATTTGTACACGCTTAGAAAAATGAAAAATCGAGCTGATGTTCTTTTTGGAATCGATCCAATTCTTAAGGGAATGAAATTAAATGATCCCAAGATAAATGTAATTGGGGATTTTTTTGAAAATGTTGATTTGCAGCTGTTAGGATGCGAACCGGAGATCGTTTTGTCAAGCCATACATTAGAACACATTGAAGTTCCCAAAAAAATGATTAAAGATTTATTAGCGCATACGTCTCCAGAAACATTGTTTTTCTTCCAGTTTCCTGGTCTTGAATCTTTGGTTAATCAAGCCCATTTCGACCAAGTTTTCCATCAACATTTAAACTATTTTTCATTGCAATCGGTCATTTATATGTTGAGCGATCTAGATGCTGAACTTATTGATTATGAGGTTAATCCTTATCATTGGGGAGCAATTATGATAGCTTTCAGAAAAGGCAAAACGAACGCAAGAAAAGCCAATCTTAAGTTTTCTTCCAAAGTCCCATCTATTTCCTTAAAACATATTCGAAGTCAATATGACATCTTCAAGAAAAATATGCGGCTCACATCTCGCAGATTGGCAACATTAAAAGATAATAATGGTGTATATGGGTATGGAGCTGCTTTAATGTTGCCTATTCTTTCTTATTATATTAATGGATTGGAAAAATTAAAAAACATTTTAGATGAAGATGCTAGCAAAAGGGGATTGTATTATTTAAATTTTCCTGTGGAAATAAGATTGCCAGAGGAAGTTAGAAATCTTAAAGATGCAACAATAGTTGTTACCGCAATTAACTCGATGCAAGCGGTTAGGGCAATTATTAAAAAACTTATTGAAATAGGCGTTAGACAGATACTTGTTCCTTCTAATTTAATTTAAGGGGAGGATTTTTAAATGGATTTAGGCATAAAGGGAAAACGTGCTTTGGTTACAGGTGCTAGCCGTGGCATAGGGGAGTCGATTGCTATAAATTTAGCAAAAGAGGGATGTAAGGTTGCAATAATTGCCAGGACGGAATCTGATTTGAAATTAGTTTTAGAACAGATGCCGGGCGATGGACATTGTATGCTGGTTGCTGACCTTACAAGAGAAAGCGCGCCTGTAGAAGTAATAGATGAAATTAAAAAAATATTTGGCATGCCGGATATATTGGTAAACAATTTAGGATCAACCCTTGGTATTACTGATCCTTTTTGTTCATTGGATGATTGGCGAAAGATTTATCGTATCAATT
>Ga0265296_1002984_pt1 | contig 16289 bp, 12 predicted proteins | sample MunlanPumphouse1_FD_189073 | JGI IMG/M metagenome (GOLD analysis project Ga0265296, IMG submission 189073) | Groundwater microbial communities from a municipal landfill in Southern Ontario, Canada - Pumphouse #1 | ecosystem: Environmental > Aquatic > Deep subsurface > Groundwater | place... | reverse complement strand
TGATGAACTGCGAGGCAACATTCTCGCTTTCTGTCATGAGTTTAAGATTCCTATTGAGACTTTGAGGAGTAAAGAAGCCTTCGGGGCAGAACTTACTTCCAAAAGAATTCCTCCAGAGCGAATGGCAGAAGTCGCTTCACTTTTTGCACGTCTTGAATATCTGGTCACTCACAAGGAACCGCTTAAAGAAATCCTTCCCGAATATCTTGAAGAAGCAGAACACTTGTATCACCTCAAAGAGCAATATGATGCTCAAGTTTCTCTTTTGGAACGCGTGGGGATTCTTGAAGGCGGAGTCATTACAGGAATAGATGGTCATGAGTATCCCATTCCTACACTCGAACAGATTGCTCAAAGGCTCTACGAACAACGGGAGAAATTTGAGACAAAACGTGATCAAGGTTTCACCAAATTTCTTCTCGTCCCTTTTGGTATGAGCTTTGATGCTCTTTGTGAAATATTCAGACAATTCCTTTTTTCTTACAAACAAGCTCACCCTCCCTTTGATCTAAGTACCAGTAGGCCTTTCTGGACTTGGGAAGGGTATAAAGGAGCAGACATTGGGAATCCTCCAAGAATTGTCTATAATCCACAGTCTTTTGATGATCATCATCAAGGTCAAACAAAACATCAGGTTCTTGAATCGCAAGCGGATAATCAAGATATATCTTTTCCCGGTTGGAGGATCCATCTCCTTCAACCCTCTGACCCGTCTAACCAAGAGTCCAAAGGATTTGCTATCATTCCTCAAGAAGGGAGAGGAAAAATTCATGGGGAACAAGAACCCCGTCCAGATATAGAAACCAACAAAACTCCTACAGACTATCTTTTCATTCTTCAAAAAGCCCAAGACGATCCATCTTCTCCTTACTCTCATGAATCCGGTCTCACTCCTGAAGATTGGATTTTTGCTTTCATGACTCATCTTGAGGAAACAGGGAAACCTCTTGATGACTATGAAAGAGGTGAAGAAAACTCGACGTATCTTATAGGAGCTTTCTTTCCTTCTTCCGCCAATGTGCCTTACGCCTTTTGGTCCTACAATGGTCGGCAAGCCTGCTTGAACGATTTTGATCTCGACGCTCGTAATGAGAATATGGGAGTTCGCACCTCGGTTATCATTTAACGTTTATTTTTACTCGTTCATCCATTTTTCTATGTCCCAACATGCCATTGAATTTATTCACGCTCATGAGATTTTGGATTCTCGTGGCAATCCAACCGTGCAAGCGACCGTGTTGCTTGAAGGTGGGGTGATGGGAGTGGCGAGTGTGCCAAGCGGTGCATCCACCGGTGTCCATGAAGCGCTGGAACTGCGCGATGGAGATGCCACACGTTATGGAGGCAAGGGAGTTTTAAAGGCAGTACGAAATATACAAACGACAATTTCCAAAGCATTGATCGGCATGCGGGTGACGGAACAGCGAAAGATCGATAATGCCATGATCCTTTTGGACGGGACAGAACATAAAAGTCGCTTGGGTGCCAACGCGATTTTAGCCGTGTCTCTTGCCTGTGCACATGCTGGTGCGAAAGCAAAAAAATTACCACTCTATGCGTATTTGCGTTATGCCTATGATCTGCCTTTCAAATCGTACAAAATGCCTTTGGCAACCATGAACGTGTTAAACGGTGGAGCACATGCGGGATGGGCGCTCGACTTTCAAGAATTTATGATCGTGCCCCAACAGCGACGATTCAAAGAACGGGTGCGTTGCGGGGCGGAAGTTTTTCATACACTGGGAAAAGAACTTCACAAAAAAGGATTTTCCACTTTGGTGGGGGATGAAGGGGGATATGCGGCCTCGCTTGCCAACAATGAAGATGCCTTGCGATTTTTGATGCGCGCCATCACCCAAGCGGGTTATCAACCGGGAAAAGATGTAATGCTTGCCCTTGATGCCGCCGCCTCGGAATTTTATGACGAGAAAACCGAAACATATGAACTCAAAAAAGAAGGGAAGAAGTTGACGAGTCAAGATATGATGACGCGATGGGAACGTTGGGTGGAAAAATACCCGATCATATCTTTGGAAGACGGACTGGAACAAGATGATTGGGAAGGATGGCGGGACCTCACAAAACGTTTGGGAAAGAAGATCACTCTTGTGGGAGATGATTTGTTTGCGACCAATCCCGCTCGATTACAGCAGGGAATTTCTCAAGGTGTGGCAAACGCGATTCTTATCAAATTGAATCAGATCGGGACATTGTCTGAAACCATGGATGCCATTCTTCTTGCCCAACAACATCATTATCGTGTGAGTGTTTCTCATCGTTCCGGGGAAACAACCGACACCACGATTGCGGATCTCGCTGTCGCCGTGAATGCGGATTTTATCAAAACAGGATCTTTGTCGCGCTCGGAACGCGTGGCCAAATACAATCGGCTCATGGAAATTGAAGAAGAGATCGTTTAAGCTGTCTACATGTCTCTCCCCGCATTACAACCAAAAAAAGGAGTCTTGGTTATTTTGGATGGTTTTGGTATTGCGCCGGACCAAGAAGGCAATGCCATTTCGCGAGCGCATATGCCGTTGTGGCAAGAGCTTGTTTCTCATTATCCGGCAATGACCCTCCGTGCTTCCGGAGAAGATGTGGGACTGCGTTGGGGAGAGATGGGAAACTCCGAAGTGGGACATTTGACGATCGGAGCCGGACGCATCTTGCATCAAACCATTCCGCAGATTGATCTTCTCATGGAAGACGGATCTTTTTTTAATCTTCCCGCCCTGCAAACCTTGCGCAATCAATTGCAGACTTCCGGAGGATCGTTGCATCTCGTGGGACTGTTAAGCGATGGTGATATTCACGCGTGCAAAGCTCATTTGTATCACCTGCTTAAATGGGCGGAGACCGAAGAATTGCCCGTAGTGGTTCATGTTATTTTGGATGGACGCGATGCCATTGATAACAGCGGGCTTGATTATGTCCGTGAACTCCAGACGTTTTTAAAAGAAAGTAACGTTGGACGCATCGGAAGCGTGAGCGGTCGCTATTTTGCCATGGATCGCGACCATCGGTGGGACCGTACGCGCAAGGCGTTTGAAGTGATTTTCCGTGGAAAAGGAAAGAGTGCAAGCGATCCTTTGGAAGCGATCAAAGAGTCTTATGCCAAAGGCGTGTTTGACGAGCGTTTTGTCCCCACGGTCATCACAGGAGAGGATCAAAAACCTGCAGGTGCTTTGCGGGATGGGGACGCGGTTTTCTTTTTTAATATTCGTGCAGATCGCATGCGTCAGTTGACGGCGGCTTGCACCGATCCGACGTTTGACAAGTTTCCTCGCAATCATTTTCCCTCCGCGTTGTTTGTCAGCATGGTGACCTATGATCCTTCGTTACCGCTTTTGGTCGCCTTACCGCAAGAAGATATTAAAAATTCTCTTGCCGAAGTGATCAGTCAACATCACCTGACCCAGGTGCATATGGCGGAAACCGAGAAGTATGCGCATGTCACGTATTTTTTGAACGGGAAGCATGAGGAACTTTTTCCCGGTGAAAAGCGTGTTCTCATTCCTTCTCCCCAAGTTTCTCATTATGACGAAACGCCCGCGATGAGCGCGGAAAAGGTGACCGAGGAAGCCGTGAAAGCGATTCGTGCTCGTTCCCCCAATGTCATCATTTTAAACTTAGCCAGTCCGGACATGGTGGGACATACGGGAAATAAAGAAGCAACCTTGCAAGCGTTGAAGATCATAGATACGTGTCTTGGGCGATTAGTCCATGCCGTGGAAGCTTCGGGCGGATTCATGCTCATTACAGGCGATCATGGAAATGCGGAGGAGCTGACAAAAATGCGCACAGGGGAAGCGGATAAAGAGCATTCGACCAATCCCGTTCCTTTGGTGATTGTGGGGTCGGCGTTTAAGGGAAAAACTTCCCGTTTTGGGGAAGCGCCTGAAGGAGATTTATCTTTATTATCTCCCTTGGGAGGGTTGTGTGATATTGCCCCCACCTTTCTTTCTTTGCTTGGAGTAGAACAACCGCTTGAAATGACCGGCCACAGCTTGTGGCCTTAATGTTATGGATTTGGATCAGAGATGGACACAACGTTTGCGCATCATGGCTCACCAAAAATCTTGGGTCGGACGCTTGAGTTTGATCGGAGCGATTTGGATGTTACCACTTTTGATTATTGTTGGCGGATGGGTTCATGGATTTTTTTGGCAAGCGTGGAGCGGATATATCTTATTGGTTATTCTTTTGTGGGTTCTGGCCGTCTCATTGGAATTTTTGATCGGTCGGCCTCGTCCGTTTATGGTTTCCGATCCGTTGCCTCTCATGCGTCCGGCGTGGAACACTCCTTCTTTTCCTTCGGCTCATGCGGCCATGGCGTTTGGGGTGATCGCACATCTGTGGATCGTGGCGCCATGGGTGGGAGTGCTTTTGACACCGGTCGCTCTTTTTGTTTCTCTCTCTCGCATTTTTGTGGGCGTCCATTATGTCAGCGATATGATCGCCGGCGCCGTGCTTGGCATCGCAGGAGGATTGATTTTGACCATGGTATTTTTATGACCACCTTTCCTCATCCACCTTCGTCAGAATCCTCTCACCTCTCCGAACTCGGGAAGTCTTTTTCCGAAGCGGTTTTTGATACGGCCTCTGTTCATGATTTGGTTCCGGAAAAATATCACAAACATCTTGATAGACTCCGCAGAGGTATTCTCGCTTTCTGTCAGGAGTTTGAGATTCCAAATGAAGCGCTCAAAGATCTCAAAGCTTTTGAATTTCAACTCACTTCCAAAAAGATCCCTGCAGAGCGAATGGCCGAAGCTGTCTTGTTCTTTCAACAACTCGAACATCTTGTGACTCATGGGGAGCCGTTCAAAGAGATCCTTCCCGAATATCTGCAAGAAATAGAGCAACGTTATCATCTGACTGAACAATACACGGCTCAATTTGATCTTCTTACAGAAGCCGGCATTCTCAACGAGCGAAACGCCATCATAGGAATTGATGGTAAAGAATATCCGCTCCCCACATTGGAACAAATCGCCGTACGTCTTTATGAACGTCAAGAAGAACTCCAGACTAAAAATGACCAAGGTTTTGTCAAACTTCTTCTCGTTCCCTTTGGGATGAGTCTTGATGCTCTTCGAGAAGCTTTCAAACAATTCCTTCTTTCCTATACACAAACTCACTCTGCCTTTGATCTGGACACAAATAATTCTTTCTTAAAAAGAGATTACAAGGGAGAAAAAATGGAGGATTTTTCAAAACTTGTTTATTACCCCAAGTTTTTTGATCCACAAAAACATCAAGGGCAAACCAAGATGGAGATTCTCAAAGAACAAGGAGCTAATCCGGAGGCTTCCTTTCCCGGATGGACGGTTCATCTTTTTCAGCCTTCAAACATAAGAGAGCTCGATCAATGTTCTCCCAAAGGGGTTGCTTCCATTCCTCGAGAATTTGCCGGGAGCAATCATGGCAAAGATCTTCGTCGTTCTGATATTGTCGCCAATAAAACTTTTAATAAATACCTTTCTGTTCTTCAGCAAGCTCAAGGGAACGAAGGCTCCCCTCATTTTTTAGAATCCGGTCTTACACCAGAGGATTGGATGATTGCCTTCATGGCGCATCTGGAGGAAACAGGGGAACGATTGGATCATTATGGAAATAATCAGGGCAGTGTTTCCGGCCTCATAGGGTCTTTCTTCCCTTTTTCTAATAGTGTGCCATGCATGTACTGGCGTTGGTTTAATCCTCAGGTATGTTTGGATAGGCACAATCCTGATTTTTCAAGTGGGGATATGGGTGCCCGCACTTCGGTCATTGTTTAATGTTTTATGTCTCTCTTTCATCCATCTCCAGATACTCGTCCTTCCGAAACCGGAAAGTCTCTTTCCGAAGCGGTTTTTGATGCTTCTTCTGTGCAGGACTTCGTACCGGAAAGATATCAAGAACACTTTGATGAACTGCGAAAGAAAATTCGCGCCTTCTGCCAAGAGTTTGGAATTGCAAACGACGCATTGAGAAACGTAGAAACTTTTGGGGTAGCCCTCCGTTCTTCAACGATCCCTGCAGAGAGAATGACCGAAGCTGTTTCTCTCTTTCAACAACTTGAGCATTTGGTGACTCATGGAGAACCACTCAAAGAAACTCTTCCCGGATATCTGCAAGAAACAGAACGTCTTTATAACTTGAGAGAACAATACGCGGCCCAAGTCGTTTTGATTGAACAATTGGGTATTCTTGAAGGCGGAGCCATCCTCGGCATAGATGGCAACAACTATCCTCTCCCAACTTTGGAACAAATCGCTCAAAGACTTTATGAACAACGAGAGAAACTTAAAACCAAACATGAGCAGGGATTTACAAAACTTCTTCTTGTTCCTTTTGGCATGAGTCTCCACGCTCTCTTTACCATGTTCAAACGTTTCCTTCTTGATTATGAGGAAGCACATGCAGATTTTCATCTCGACGTAGATAACCCTTTCTATCAATGGGAAAAATATGACGGAGCCGACTTCGGTGGTTTTCCTTACCTTGTTTACAACCCCAAGTCTTTTGATAAAGACAATCACCAAGGTCAAGCGAAGATCGAGATCCTCGAAGCACAAACAGCCGACCCGGATACTACCGCTCCCGGCTGGAGGATTCATCTTTTTCAGCCTCAAGACCCTGCTGATCTTCATTCCCCTGGTTTTGCCCGTATTTCCCAAGGAGGAGAAGCAAATGATTATGGAGAAGAACTTCCGCGTTTTGACATTAAAGCAGGTCTCTCTCCCATCAGGTTTTTGGATTCCGTTCTTTCTTTCCGCGACAATCCGGATTCTCCTTATCACAGTGAATCCGGCATGACGCCTGAAGATTGGATGTTCGCTTTTATGACTCATGTGACAGAAACAGGACAACCTCTTGATAACTATCAAAACAACAAAGACAGCAGAGATTTTCTTTTGGGAGCCTTCTTTCCTTTTTCCGCCGATGTGCCTTGCGCGTATTGGGATCGTGGCAATCTGCAAGCAGGTCTTGGTAAAAATTCTCCCGGGGATCGGGTCGATTGCATAGGTGTCCGCACCTCGGTAATCGTTTAACATTTTATGATGTCTCTTTTTCCTCAACTACATTCAGAGTCATCTCATCATGAAAGTGATCAACCCTCCGCCACCCCTGCGGAGGCAGGGGTCCATGGTTCCTCAGTCTCTCTCTCTGAAGCGTTTTTGCATTCCTCTTCTCGTACACGTGATACTCTTCCAGAACAATATCAATCAATATTTGATGAACTGCGAAGTGGCATTCTCGCTTTTTGTAAAGAGTTTGCTATTCCTGTTGAGACACTAAGGAGCAAAGAAGATTTTGGAAAACAACTTGCGTCCAAAAAGATTTCCCCAGAGCGCATGGCAGAAGCCGTCTTGCTCTTTCAACAACTTGAACATCTTGTGACCCATGGAGAGCCGCTCAAAGAAACTCTTCCTGAATATCTGCAAAAAACAGAACGTCTCTACAACCTTACCGAACAATACACAGCTCAAGTGAAACTTCTTGAGCGTATAGGGATTCTCAAAGGTGGAGTCATCAAAGGTATAGACGGTCATCAATATCCCATCCCCACCTTGGAACAAATCGCCAAACGTCTTTACGAGCGTGAGAAAGAACTTTCTATCAAACGTGATCAAGGATTCACCAAACTTCTTCTCGTCCCTTTTGGGATGAGCCTGGACGATTTTTATGAAACTCTCGAACAATTTCTTCTTTCCTACAAACAAAAGCATTCTGATTTTGATTTGAACATAAGTAATCCTTTTAAGGTCTGGTCATGGTACAAAGGAGCTGACTTAGGAGACCCCCCCGACCTTGTCTACAACCCCAAGTTTTTTAGAAAAGATCACCAGGGTAAGACTAAGCTTCAGATTCTTGAAGAACAAACCGTTGCCCAAGACTCTTTTCCAGGGTGGAAAGTCCATCTTTTTCAACCCTCCGACCCCTCTGACCAAGAGTCCAAAGGTTTTGCTCCTGCTCCAAGACAAGATCAAGGAAAGATACAGGGAGAAGAGAACCCCCGTCCTGACTTAGAAACCAACAAAACCCCCATCGAGTATCTTTCCATTCTTCAGAAAGCTCAAGATGACCCAACCTCTCCTTACTTCCAAGAATCCGGTCTTACTCCCGAAGATTGGATCCTTGCCTTCATCACCCATCTTGAGGAAACAAGACAACCTTTAGATGATTACAGAAATGACAAAGAAGAAAGTATCATCTGTCTTGCTGGAGTTTTTTCTCCATCTTCCTTTTGTGTGTTCTTTGCGCACTGGTACCGTGACCATCGGCAGGTAAGCATGAGCGAAGACTTTCCTGGTAATCGAGGCGGAAGTTCAGGCGTTCGCACCTCGGTCATGGTTTAACATTTATGATGTCTCTTTTTCCTCGTTCATCCTCAGAATCTCATTGTCCTTCCGAAACCGGAGAATCTCTTTCCGAAGCGTTTTTGAATTCCTCTTCCCGTACGCGCGATTCTCTTCCAGAACAATATCAATCAATATTTGATGAACTGCGAAATGGAATCCTTGCTTTCTGTCAGGAGTTTGAGATTCCAAATGAAGCGCTCAAAGATCTCAAAGCTTTTGAATTTCAACTCACTTCCAAAAAGATCCCTGCAGAGCGAATGGCAGAAGCGGTGTTGCTCTTTCAACAACTCGAACATCTTGTGACTCACGGAGAACCTCTCAAAGAAACTCTTCCCGAACATTTTCAAGAAACTGAACGTCTTTATCACCTTACCGAACAATACACCGCTCAATTTAATCTCCTGAAAGAAGCGGGGATTCTCAATGAACGAAACGCGATTGTAGGAATTGATGGTAAAGAATATCCTGTCCCAACCTTGGAACAAATCGCCAAACGTCTCTACGAGCGCGAGAAAGAACTTTCCATCAAACGTGATCAAGGCTTCATAAAACTTCTTCTTGTTCCTTTTGGGATGAGTCTTGATGCTCTGCGAGAAACCCTCAAACAATTCCTTCTTGCCTACAAACAGACTCATGAAGATTTTGATCTGGATATCAATGATCCTCTCTGGACTTGGGAAGAAGGTTACAAGGGAGCAGACATTGGGAATCCTCCAAAGATGTTCTACTATCCAAAGTTTTTTGATGATAACCACCAAGGTCAGACCAAGACACAAATTCTCGAAGCACAAAAAATCAATGAAGCATCTTTTCCCGGTTGGACAGTCCACCTCTTTCAACCTTCAGACACAAGAGATCTTGATCAAAGTTCTCCGAGAGGTATTGTCCCCATTTCTCAAGAAGGTGAAGGAAGATCTTACAGAGAGGAACATGATCGTCCCGATGTTGAGACGAACAAAACTCCCATACAATATCTTGCCATTCTTGAAGAAGCTCAAGACGATCCGACTTCTCCTTATCATTATGAATCCGGTCTTACTCCTGAAGATTGGATATTCGCTTTTATGACGCACCTTGAGGAAACAGGAAAGCCTCTAGATGATTATATTCAGAGTATTGCTTTTCTTACAGAAGCTTTTTTTCCTTCTGTTAAATCTCCTGTTGTACCCATCGCGTATTGGGATCGCACCGATAAGTTAGTGCGCTTGGGTAGAAATGAACCTCATATTAAAGATGGAATCGCAGGTCTTCGCACGTCAGTTATTGTATAAACAGTATTTTTTATGAAAGCCATTATTCTTGCGGGGGGAACGGGGACGAGGCTATGGCCTTTAAGTCGCAGTGCCTGCCCCAAACAATTTACCAATTTGATCGGAGAAGAGTCGCTCATTTGTGATACGTATCGTCGGCTCCTGCGATGGCTTCCGCAAGAGAAAATTTATTTTTCTCTTTCCCCCGGGTTTGAAGAACATCTTCATGCCCATCTTCCCGAGGTGCCACAGGAGCGCATTTTTATCGAGCCGGAAAAGCGGGATACCGGTCCGGCCATGGGGTATGTCGCCGCGCTCCTTGAGCTCTTGGATCCGGACGAGCCGATCGTGTTTGTTCCGTCCGATCATTACATCAAAGATGAAGAAATATTTTTGCGCTGTTTGCAAACAGGAGATCGTTTGATTTTGGAAACAGAGAAGTTGTTGGATATCGGCATCGAGCCGCAGTTTCCAAGCACGGTGCTTGGCTATACACACGTCGGAAAAATCTGGGAAGAAAAAGACGGCATGCGTGTCTATACTTTTTTGGGGCATACGGAAAAGCCGCCTTATGAAGTGGCAAAGCGCTATTTGGCGGAAGGGAATTATCTGTGGCATGCCAATTATTACATGTGGACGCCGCGAAAGTTTATGGAAGCGTTTGATGCCTATGCGCCACAGATGGGCGAAGTGTTTCGACAGATCCAAGATTGTGTGCGAGAGAAAACGCAAGAAGGATGTGAGCGCGCGGCGCGGTTGTACGGACAGCTTCCAAAAATTTCTTTTGATTACGCGGTGACCGAAGAAATGAATCCCCAAGAGGTGCTCGTCATTGACGGAGATTTCGGATGGAGTGATATCGGCGCGTGGGATACGTTGTATCATTGTTTGTCCGAGGATGGTTATCAAAATGTGGTGAAAGGGGATTGTCTTATCATCGATACCACAGGATCACTCGTCTATGGGATGCCCGGGAAAAAAGTAACCGTGCTTGGCGCGCAAGATTTGATTGTCGTGGACACGGCGGATGCCTTGCTTGTGTGTCGAAAAGATCAAGCACAACGTATCAAAGATATTGTTCAACAATTAACCGATGCCGGTCATCAACATCTTTTATGATTCGAGGATGTCTCATTTTTATTGCCGCACTTTTTCTTGTCGGCATCGTCTTAACGGGATCATTTGTTTGGGACGCATTTTTGGCTTCTCCCGCTTCCGATGCCTCTCCTGTCACCTTTGTGGTGAACAACGGAGAAAGCGTAAAAGCCATCAGCCAACGGCTCAAAGAAGAAACGCTTTTGGAAAGTCCGCGTTTTTTTGAACTTTATGTGTGGCTTTCCAAAACGCAGACGGATTTTCAATCCGGCATGTTTTCTCTAAAGCCCGGGATGAGTTATCGCGCGCTTGTGGCTGCTCTTACAAACGCGCAATCGCAGGAAGTCCAGGTGACCTTCCCCGAAGGATATACGATTGAAGATATGGGAGGAGTGTTGTCGGGAGTTTTTCTGACTTTTTCTTCTTCCGCTTGGGAGTCAGCCACAGGACCGGACAGTTCTTTGTTTATAAGCGGTACGCAAGTTCTCGATGGCATTCCGAAAGGACAAGGACTCGAAGGCTATCTTTTTCCCGACACCTATCGATTCCGCACAGACGCGACATCCGAAACGATTGCCGAAACCATGGTGCTCACGCTTAAACGTCGGTTATCAGAAGCGGGGATTGTGATTCCGGACGATCTTGTGATGGAAAACGGATTGACCTTTCATGAAATGCTGACCTTGGCGTCTATTGTGGAAAAAGAAGCCGCCACGCCGGAGGATATGAAAATGGTGGCCGGGATTTTTTTGAGGCGTTTGGAAATAGGTATGGCGCTTCAAGCCTGTTCAACCGTCAATTTCATCACAGGCAAAAACGATCCCGGAGTGAGCGCAGAGGATCAAGCCATAGAATCCCCTTACAATACCTACCAAGTCGTGGGTCTTCCGCCAGGACCAATCAGTAATCCGGGGATGGATGCCATCTTGGCCGTTCTCTTTCCTACGCCCAGTTCTTATCTTTATTTTTTGACGACTCCGGAAGGTGAGATGAAGTATGCGCAGACCTATGAGGAACATATGGCGAATAAGCAGAAGTATCTGAAGTGAACAGTTTAGTTCATGAAGGGGATTCCTCACTGCGTTCGGAATGGCAGATAAAGATAGATGCCATCCTGAGGAGCGAAGCCCTGTCTGACGGGGCGAAGCGACGAAGTCAAGGCAGAGCCTGATCCGGCTTTGCCGGAGATCCCCTTCACAGCACAATAAATTTTTTTAGAAATTTTTCCCTCGGAGGTGTCACCATGAATCCTTCCATCCGTTGTGTGGGCGCACGGGTGTGTACGATCCGTCCGTACGGATCCGGTGCATTTATCCGTTACCTCTTTGAAGGGTGGAAAGGGGAAGCCGTGGTTCTTGCAACCACCGGAGAGATTGTGCTCTTTGATTGGCCGTGGAAGCAACAATATCTTTTGAACACAGGAGAGAGAAGAGGGGAAGTGCGAAGAATCATTGGTTGTGCTTTCAGGCGGCATCATCTGTTGGTCATGGATATTGTCCTCAAGAAAAGTCGATTATTGGAAAGACAAGAAGCTGTGGAAGATATCTGGCTTCATCTGCTCACTCTTTGCGAGTCAGACAAAGAGATTGTACAGAGACTTTCACTCTTTGCCGCTTTCCTACGAACACCCTATTGGTTTGAGAAAGAAACCTAACGGGGTGTTTTATTTTCTTCCTCTATTAAAAAATAGAGAAATGAAAATATCCCTCCGAAGTCCCTCCTCTCGCGAGAGGAGGGGCGAAGCCCTGCACCACGTAGGGTGCAGGGTAAAGGGGATTCCTTTCAGATAAGTCCTATAGGACCAATAAGGACCTATCTCGACCAAGGTCATCCACAGCACAGCCTCTTTTAATGTGTTACCATAAGGCCATTATGGAAATGTCTAATATCCAATTTCTAATGTCTAATGAAGGAATAAGAATAACTATTTTTGATGTCGCCGTTAGGCTCCATCATTGTCCGGCGGAGCCGGATCCGGCTTTGCCGGAGAAATTAGATATTAGAAATTAGAAATTTTTTCAGATATGCAACCTGTTTCCATCGATTTTGAGCATGAATTGAACCCGGAACAATGGGAAGCGGTTCGGGATGGAGACGGACCTTGTTTGGTGCTTGCCGGCGCGGGATCGGGGAAAACACGGACGATTACCTATCGTGTTGCCTATCTTCTTTCTAAGGGAGTGGATCCCCGTCGCATTCTTCTTCTTACCTTTACCAATAAAGCGGCCAAACAAATGCTGGATCGTGTGGAGTCACTCCTCGGATTCCATCCTCAGGGATTATGGTCAGGCACGTTTCATTCCATTGCCAATCGACTTCTGCGTCATTATGCGCAAAAGATCGGCTTTACCCAAAACTTTACGATTTTGGATCAGGAGGATAGTCGCAGTTTGATCAAGTCGTGTATCAAAGAGATGCAACTCGATACTTCGGCTCGACGTTTTCCTTCTCCTTCCATTGTGCAGGGTCTCATCAGTTATAGTCGTAACGCCAACTCTCCGATTCGTGAGGTCGTGGAAAAACGGTTGCACAATTCCTATGATTTGATACCCGTACTTGAACGTCTCGCAGATGTCTATGCCATCAAAAAACACGAGACAGATACCATGGATTTTGACGATCTTCTTTTGCATGTGCGAACACTCCTCACCGAGCATCCGCAGACAACCCAACATCTTTCCACACAGTTCGAATATATTTTGGTGGATGAATATCAGGACACAAATATTGTTCAAGCGGATATTGTGCGACTTCTGGCTCACGTCCATCGCAATATCTTGGTGGTGGGGGACGATGCTCAAAGTATTTACAGTTTTCGCGCGGCCGAGATTAAAAACATTTTACGATTTCCGGATTTGTTTCCGGGCACACGGACCTTTCGTTTGACCACCAACTACCGTTCTTCACCGGAGATTTTGGATGTCGCCAATGCGAGCATCACGCACAATGTGCATCAATTTGAAAAACGGTTGCAAGCGTTTCGTCCTTCTTATGAAAAACCGCGCCTTGCGCCCGCTCTTTCCGCGATCAAAGAAGCGGAGTACATCGTTTCTAAAATCAAAGAGCATCATCGCAAAGGGGAATCACTCGGGGAGATGGCCGTGTTATTTCGCGCGGCGTTTCATTCTCAAGCGCTGGAGTTTGAACTCATCAAACACAATATTCCCTACGAGTATCGCGGAGGCATGAAGTTTTTTGAGCGGGCGCATATCAAGGATGTTGTGAGTTTTTTGCGGCTTGCTTCCAATCCAAAAGATACGGCTTCTTGGATGCGCGTGTTGGAAATGCTCCCCGGGGTGGGAGCGATGACGGCGCAAAAAATCATCACACAAGTCCAGCAAATCGAACGTTTGGAAGAGGTATGCACAGGAACGTTTGACATTGATCGTCGCGCCTTAGCCGGATGGAATCAACTCACCGGCGCCCTGCGACACATTCTCGCAGGCAATCAACTTCCGTCAGATATGATTCGCGCGACGGTCGCCCATTTTTATCAAGACTATGCGCAAGTCGAGTATCCGGATTTCCACGATCGCTTGGACGACCTTGAACAGTTCGCTATTTTTGCGCAGGAGTATAAAGACACGCAAACATTTTTGGATGAGATCGCGCTTACCGAAACATTCCAAGTCAAAGAGCAACGAGGAGATCACGATCGGATTATTCTTTCTACGATTCATCAAGCCAAAGGATTGGAATGGGATACGGTTTTTTTAATTCATCTGGCGCAGGAAAAATTTCCCCATCCGCGGGCCATGGAAGAAGAAGGGGGACTGGAGGAAGAGCGCCGACTGTTTTATGTGGCCACCACGCGCGCCCGTCGCCGGTTGTATTACACCTATCCGATCATGGGCAATGGTGAGAGTATGCTTATGCAACAACCGTCCTTATTTTTGGAAGAGATTCCTTCGAAGTTTTTGGAAGCCGTGCGTACTTCTTCCGCGTTATCCGCCAGAAGCGGTTGGCAAAATGAGGATGCGATTATTGTCCTTGATGATCTGGGAGAACGATCCTCTCCACCCCCGCGTAAGTCCGGAAGCTTTTTACGAAACGTAGAAGAGCTATAATAAAAGGGCTATGTCTTTCTTTCATCCATCTCTGGAATCATCTCATCATGAAAATAGCCATCCTTCTGCGACCCCTGCGGAGGCGGGGGTCCATGGTTCTTCAACTTCCCTTTCCGAAGCTTTTTTGGATTCTTCCGTTTCTCGTGTTCGCGATTCTGTTCCAGAGCAGTATCGACAAGACTTTGACGAGTTACGACAAAATATTTTAGATTTTTGCAAGATATTTTCCATTCCACCGGATCTTCTTAACAATCTCGACGCATTTCAGGCCCATATCAGCAGTCGTAACCCCCCCCTTTCTTTTCCGGATCTTCAGCGCTTCTTTCACTTTTTACAACGCTTTGAATATCTTGTTTCGCACAAGGACGAATTAACCGAGGTGGAACGTCTCTATCATCTTAAAGAACAATACACTTCCCAAGTTGCTTTGCTTGAACAAACAGGTGTGCTTAAAGATGGATCCGTGATGGGAATAGATGGTCAGCGATATCCCATTCCGACGTTGGAACAAATAACGCAACGACTTTATGAACAACGTGAAACCTTGGCGATCAAACAAAGTCAGGGGTTTACCAAACTTCTTCTTGTTCCTTTTGGGATGAGTCTGGATGAGATGATGCAAAGATGTGGCGAATTTTTGAGAACTTATAAAAGTAATCATGCGGATTTTTCTTTTGACGAAAAAAGTTCGCTTATGGTTTGGGATGGATACGGATTGTCTGGAGATGAAGAAGATTCAACGCTCGTTTATTTTCCTCAATCATTAGATGGACAAAATCATCACGGCAAAACCAAAAGGGAAATTTTACGTGAGCAGGATCAGAAAAATGTCACGCAGGGTTGGCGCGTGTTACTTTTGCAACCCTCTCGTCCCATGGATGCAGCATCAAAAGGGTTTGCCTTGATTCCTCGAGACCGTAAGGGGGGCAGACAAGGACAAGATGAGCTTCATAAACGTTCGGATCTCGAAGCAAATCGGATGCCTCTACACTATTTTCAAGAGTTGCAAGAGGAAAGTTCTCCTTACTACGGAGAATCTGGGATGACCCCTGAAGATTGGTTTTTTGCTTTCATGACACATTTGCAAGAGACAGGAGAACCTTTGGATAACTATCAAAATGAAGAAGCAAGTTCTTGTTATCTCTTGGGAGCATTTTTTCCGGATATACCTGCCGTATCGCGTGCCAACTGGGCAGCCAACGGTCCTCATATCAATTTATGGCGAGGCACGACCACGCTTTTTGTTGGATGGATAGGCATTCGTACGGCCGTGGTTGTCTAAATTTACGTTTTATTTTGTTATGTCCCCCTTTTCTCCTTCATCTCCGGAATCCTCTCATCCCCACCCAAGCGGAGAATCTTTTTCCGAAGCCTTTTTAAATACTTCTTCTGTTCGTGATAGTCTTCCCGAACAATATCGCGTGCACTTCGATGAACTCCGTGGTGGCATCCTGGCTTTCTGTCATGAGTTTGAGATTCCTGTTGAGACGTTGAGGAGCAAAGAAGACTTTGGAAAACAACTTGCTTCC
>Ga0265296_1002982_pt1 | contig 16302 bp, 18 predicted proteins | sample MunlanPumphouse1_FD_189073 | JGI IMG/M metagenome (GOLD analysis project Ga0265296, IMG submission 189073) | Groundwater microbial communities from a municipal landfill in Southern Ontario, Canada - Pumphouse #1 | ecosystem: Environmental > Aquatic > Deep subsurface > Groundwater | place... | reverse complement strand
ACCAGCGCGGGCAGGTCGGAAATTGTAAATGTCAGCAGCAAAAGAGCGATTATCGAAAATCCTATAAATGTAAACTGCACGCCAAAACAATCGCGCAGCCTTTTTTCGCAAAATTGGCATCTGGCGTAAGGGTATTTGCCCGTATATTTGACCACAAAACATCTGCTTTTATTTGGGATCTTTATCCCGGCCATAAATTATTCCTTAAGTAAAGTCTTAATATTTGAAACAAGATCGTAAAAATTGAACGGTTTTGAGAGATATAGGTCGGCTCCTGATTTAATGCCATTTTCTTTATCCTCATCTTCAGCCTTAACGCTTATCATGATTACAGGGATGCCGGAGGTTTTTGGACTTTGTTTTATCCTGCGGCAGACCTCAAAACCGGAAAGCCCGGGAAGCATAATATCAAGAATAACCAGATCCGGCATGGTATTATTAATTATATCGACACTTTCTAAACCATCCATACATGATGATATATTGTAATTATTATGTTTAAGAACCAGCTTAATTAACTCTATATGGTCCGGTTCATCTTCAACAATCATAATATTTTTTTGGTTCAATATCCTCACCCCGGATAAAAAATCTTTTTTCTCTTAAACTCTTCATCCACTTTTTGCAGCTCACATACAGCCTCATCAATATTTAACCCGAGTTTGACCGCGCTTATTAAAGCATCATACAATCTTCTGGTTCTTTCATCCATAGTCCTTGTTAAATCAATAATTTGATTCTCAAATTTTATTTTTTCTCCTTCGGACATGACATCATAACTTTTTTTGAATTGACTGATTGTTTGCCGGAGCTTTTCGTTAGGATCCATTATTTGTTCCATGAGTGTCCATTCCCTGATTAGAAATAATAAATATTCTTTAGAATCTCAAAAAAAACCATTTTCCTGTCTTTGGCCCTGGTCCACCAATTTTTTGCCTTGAACCAGTCAATGTCTGGCGGAACAGGACATGAGGTTAACGATATCTTATCACCTTTATAGATTTTATTGAATAATCTATACGCCCGGGCTGAATGATACGAAGACGTAACAAGAAGCGCGGATTTAAAACCTAAATTTTTTACGATTACATAAGTAAATTTGGCATTTTCTAACGTGCTGTCAGACCTGCTCTCCAAAATTATATCTTTTTCTGACACGCCAAGATGCTTTAAATGTTTTTTTATTATATCGGCATAGGTAGTATTCCAACCAATAATTCCCCCGCTAACAAGTATTTTGTCCGCGTATTTTTCTTTATATAGGCGTGCGGCATATGATTCCCTAAGACCTGTATCATCACCGGAGAGCACAATTATCACGTCCGCCTTGTGCGGCTTCTGGAAAAAAATGAGATGATCGGCGATGCTGTTAAGAATATACTTGTACGAAAAGAAACCTGCAATAAAAATAACGGCAATTATTATAAAAAACTTTTTCATCAGATCGCCTTAAGGAAGTCCCAAAGAATATTGCCGACTATCTGGTACGCGCGGGGATTTTTCGCAAATTCAAGAATAACGGACGAGTGCCTCTCAAAATCCGAGACTTCTTCTATAACAGCGCTATTGTCTTTTAAAAAATTAAATATTGACGCTAGCGTTTTTGGACTCAAATTTCCGATAATTTCTTTTGCTTTTAATCCGATTTTTATTTCATTTCCAAATAATTTTTTCCAGTTCTTATCATAGTCTGCCAGCTTCCCGTCAAAAATTGCCTGGGCCAAGATTTCGGCCGCCTTGATTCCAAAATAAATCCCGCCGCCGGACAGAGGTTTTACCTGGCACGCGGCGTCACCTAAGAGGGCCACATTGTCCGCGCTGGAGTTGCAGAACCCGATAGGAATAATACCTCCAACTTTATCAATAATGTCTCCTTTGATCTTTCTGCGCTGCAAAATATCTCTTATATTCTCCATAGGCTTATCCGATATCGAACCAACTCTGAATATATCTGCGCCTTCCGGAACAATCCATGAAAAAGAAGAAAACGGCTTATAAAAATGAACCTCAACCATATCCGGCTTAAATGACGGGTCAGTTATTTTTATCCTATATTGCGCTCCCCAGCAAAAATCCTTTTTTGATATTCCCAACCCCGCGATTTCCCTGACGACAGAATTAGGGCCGTCGGAACCCACAATTATATCCGCGCTGTACTGTCCACAGCTGGTTTCAATAAGATACCCATCCTTTGACGTTTGTTTTTTAAAATCCAAAAGTTTTGTGCCGAGGTGTACATTTAATCCTAAACTTAACCCGGAATCAAACAGGCTCCTGTCAACTACATAGGCGGCGGTTTTTCTTTTTAAGACAAAGCTTTCTTCATTATAATAAATCACGGCTCCGTTAAGCACATTTAATATTGAACTTTTTGGGAGCGGTATTTTTGCCTCATTAAAAATATTCACTCCGACAATGCCGGCGCACGCAATGGGTTTTCCGATTTCGGAATGCTCCTCAATTATTTCAACACAGTAATGCTTTTTCTTAAGAAGCTGCCCAAGATAACAACCGGCAGGACCCGCGCCGACTATTAATATTTTTTTTGATTTATACATTGTAGGCTCTTTCAAATATTTGATCGTAAGAATCTTTTCCTCCGATTAAAAGCATCGACAATGGAGCTGCATCACGAGCCTTAATCGTCATTTGAGTTGAAATATCTTTTATATCCCATTGCGCGTGGGTATCTTCCCGAAGCCTTGAAACATGATAAAGCTCTCTGGCATTTATAGTCAGGAGAACTCTTTTCCTATGCGCGTTTGTCAGCACATAGGGCGCTACATGGGGTATCTTTTCGTAAATCCTATAAAATAATTTCTCTGATCTTTTTGCAATTGTTTTGAATGGTTTTTCCATGCCTATTTCAATTATGGATGGCGGGATTGTCAGCCCGAGCTTGGGATTATATTTTTGGCATGTTATTGTCCCCATCCTGTGCCGCTTGAGCTGCCCAAAACACGCCGCAGACAAGACAATATCAAAAGTAAAATAAATATGCTCAAACTCGCGTATTGTCGAATCATAAAATTTCATATGCCGGCAAGCGGTTTTTACGATTTCTTTTTTTTCTTCAAAAGTCATTTTTTTGACTGTCTGTCTGCATTTTTTATAATCTGATCCTGAAGACGTATGAAGCAGAGAAGAAACGAGTATGTCATCCGGATTCTTTGTGTGTTCAACGAGGTTAACATTTGCGGATCTCGTTGCAGAAGAGCCTACGTAGGCTCTTCTGCCAGTCAATTCCTCCAAATCACCGTATGTTTTTACATCAAGGTCATTGGCCGAGGTAAATAAGATGATTGACGGCGCGATTTTTTCGACCGCGGAAAACATTTCTTTTCCAAGCGTAAAAACCTCACAAAGAGGGTTGGACGCAAGTCTCCTGAAAATAAGTTCCAGATTTCTTGCGTTCATAGTCATTCCGAGCTGGGCGCATGTTGCAAGCGATGTAATATATCTTGCGTCCTCATTCGCAAGCTCTCCATATTTTTCGGCAAGGTTTGTTTTGAGATTGCCGTATAATTCATTCTGCTCATTTATAACCTTAATAAAATCTTTTTCAAACTCTGTGCCTTTTAATTCCGCCGGCATGACAAAATTATCCTCCAGAGATTGGTATCTCTGGGATTTTTCCGTATAAGAACATAAACGGAATTTTTCAAGATCTTCAATTGCCAAACGTGATACATCAATAATATCGAAATTAAAAACAGCATGCTCTGCCACGCTGTGATGGCCCATATTAAAAATTATATTCTGGTTGGATTTTCTGGCTTTTTCTACCTCTTGACACGCTATTTTGCGCAGCTCGTCAACAGATCTGGGATCACGGCTGACTCTCGCGTACGCGGCGGAAAGAGTTTCGGGCGTTACATCCGCTCTAGGATGGCTGGTTTTCTTTAAATCTTCTATAACTTCACTGTCTATATTATATCCGGCAAGAATAACTTTCATTTCAATCAGAATTATACAGGAATTAAGTTTGCCCTACAATAATACGGACAATATTTGGATATTACGCATTCCGTACATTTGGGTTTTTTCGCGTTACAAACAGTTCTGCCGTGGGTAATTAAGAGATTGGATAAGTTTTTCCAATTTGCTTTCGGAAAGATATCCATAAGCTTCAATTCAATCTTGACCGGATTTTCTGTTTTTACAAACCCAAGCCTGTTAGAAAGCCTGATCACATGCGTATCTACCGCAACTCCAACAACTACGCCAAATGCATTCTGAAGAATAACATTCGCGGTTTTCCTTGCCACACCGCTCAAAGACAAAAGCCCGTCCATTGTCGATGGAACTTTCCCTTTAAAGTTTGAAATTATTTTTTGAGCCGCATGAATAATATTTTTTGTTTTGTTATGATAAAATCCCGATGACCTTATATCGTTCTCAAATATTTTTATGTCGGCATGAGCAAAGTCAACTGCTGTTTTATATTTTTTAAATAAAATTGGAGTAATCTTGTTTATTGTCTTATCCGTAGACTGCGCAGATAATATCGTAGCGACCAAAAGCTGTATCGGGGTTTTAAAATTTAGGGCGGTTTTTGGCGTTCCATATTCTTTTTCTAATAATTTATATATTATTAAACATACATTCATGGCATCTATCATATTCCGCTTCAAAGAATTTTACAAATATGTTATATTACTTTTAGGGAGCTTGCAAAATGATCTCTCAGAAATTCGGCGGAAAAATACTAATTATCGGATGCGGATCTGTCTCTCAATGCGCGGTCCCGCTTGTTCTCAAACTCATTGATGTCAATCCCTCAAACGTTACAATAATGGATTTTGTTGATAACAGGAATAGAATTAAAAATTCACTGAACAGCGGCGCAAAATATGTTATCGAAAAGGTCACAAAAGATAATTATGCGGCCATTCTTGATAAATATGTAGGCTCAGGGGATCTTATTATCGATCTGGCATGGAATATTGAATGCGCCTCAATGCTTGACTGGTGCAGGGAAAAGAATGTTTTATATGTAAATACGTCCGTCGAAGAATGGAACCCTTACAAGGATGAACGCAGGAATAATCCCACAAAATATACATTATACGCAAGGCACATGGAGCTGCGAAAAAAGATAAGTAAATGGCCGTTAAACTGCACCACATCAGTTGTTGATCACGGCGCCAACCCGGGACTTGTCTCACATTTTACAAAAAATGCCCTTATTGATATCGCGAATAAAATAATACAGGAAAAGCCAAAAGATAAGAGGGTAAAAAAACTCGAATCCTATATTCTCCAGCAAAATTTTTCAAAACTCGCCCAAACCACGGGAGTAAAGGTAATTCATATTTCGGAGCGGGATTCGCAGATAACCGATAAGCCCAAAAAGGTTAATGAATTTGTTAACACATGGAGTATCGAAGGATTTTTTGAAGAAGGTGTTGCCCCCGCGGAACTCGGATGGGGAACGCATGAACATAATATTCCCAAAAACGCGTATTTCCACAAAGTCGGACCAAAAAACCAGATCTGCCTTGGTTCAATCGGAATGAAGACCTGGGTTAGATCATGGGTACCGTCAGGCGAAATAACGGGAATGGTTATAAGGCACGGGGAAGCGTTTAGTATTTCTGACAGGCTAACGGTCTGGGAAGGAAAAAAAGCAGTTTACCGGCCTACAGTCCATTACGCGTACTGCCCTTCCGACTGCGCTATTAACTCGCTGCACGAGCTGGAGATGAGACAATATAAGATGCAGGACAACCTGCGAATAATGAATGACGAGATAATTGACGGACGTGACGAGTTAGGGGTTCTTCTTATGGGACATGACTTTAATTCATGGTGGTGCGGAAGTCTATTAACCATTCACGATGCCCGAAAGTTTGTCCCCGGTCAGCAGGCAACAACGCTTCAGGTAGCCATATCAGTCGTCGCTGCCGCAATATGGATGATCCAAAATCCAAACAGGGGTTTTATGCTGCCGGATGACCTTGACCATGAGATTATTTTAAAAATAGCGATACCATATATTATACCGTTCGTCAGCATACCATCCGACTGGACACCGTTAAAAAACTTAAACACAAAGTTTACCTGCTTTGACGTCGAAAAACCGTCTCTAAAAGATGTCTGGCAGTTTACAACATTTTTGGCCGACGCAAGATACAGGCAGTACACAACAAAAAAATGATCCAAGAAAAGCTAATCAGGCAAAAAGCAAAAAAACACGGTTCTCCCTTGATGTTGATTAGCCGCGGCGAATTGACAAAACAATATAAGACTTTTAAGAAATATCTTCCGGCGGTTTCACCGTTTTATGCGATCAAGGCAAATCCCCACCCTGATATAATAAAAACATTTATCGCTCTCGGTTCCGGATTTGATGTCGCAAGCGCGGCGGAAATGGATTTTGTTCTAAATCTGGGTGCTGACCCAAATAAGATAATCTTCGCAAACACAATAAAATCCATCGATGACATTAAATTTTCCAACAAGAAAAAAGTTAAATTAATGACTTTTGACAATGAGCCTGAACTGTATAAAATCGCAAAATACTGCCCTCACGCAAAAGTACTCGTGCGAATCAAAGTAGAAAATACCGGCAGCACAGTCGAACTATCTCTCAAATTCGGAGCTGATCCTGAACAGGCGTTATTTCTTCTTCAAAAAGCCAAATCACTCGGGCTTATTCCTGCCGGTATTGCTTTTCACGTCGGGTCACAATGCATAAATATAGAAAATTATATCAGGGCGCTCGATTTGGCATCAGCAATATTTAGCCAGGCGAGCAAAGCGGGATTAAAACTATCTATTCTGGATATCGGAGGGGGATTTCCGATTAGACACTTTGACAGCGATAACCATATTACGTTTAAACAAATTGCCAGGCATATCAGGGGGAGATTGAGAAGGCTTTTTGACAAAGACACCAAATATATTGCGGAACCGGGAAGATTTTTCGCGGGTCCTTCCGGCACCTTGATAACGCAGGTTGTCGGGAGAACCTTTCGCAACAACAGGAACTATTATTACTTAAACGACGGATTATACGGCGATTTTTCAGGAATAGTATTTGACCATTGCAGATATGAGATTAAGACTCTGCGCCGCGGCCAAAAATTCTTAAGCACTCTGGCGGGACCGACATGCGATTCATTTGATACAATCTCGATCAACGAAGACATGCCTGAACTCGATGTAGGAAACATTGTTTATGTTAGAAACATCGGCGCTTACTCCTGCGCGAGCGCGGTTCCAAACTTTAACGGCTTTAAACCTGCTAAAATTATATTGATATGAAAAAAAATAAACCCCCGCGAAAAAACAAATATATGTCCGGAAAAAAAATCTCACCGGACAATATATCAGGAAAAGAAACGCTTGAATATCTCATAGACAACACCTTTTTAGCCTATAACTCCGCCAGGCTAAAAGAAGCTTGCCGTCTCTTTAAATATAAAATGCTCGGCAAAAACGTAACGGTCGGACTCGCTCTCTCCGGCGCGTTAACGCCTGCCGGAATCGGCGCGTCCTGCATAGTACCTTTGATAAACGCCGGATTTGTAGACTGGATTGTTACAACCGGCGCAAACATGTATCACGATTTGCATTTCGCGTTTGATTGTCCCCCAAGGGTTGGGCGCGTAAACGTTGATGACGCGGATTTGAGAAAAAATGATGTCGTAAGAATTTATGACATTTTCCTCGGATTTTCCGAAAGTCTTTATACGACGGACAAAATAATACAGAGAATAATGTTGCAGCCTGATTTTCAGGCAGAGATGGGAACCCAGCAGTTTCACTTTTTCTTGGGTAAATATGTAAATGAGTTTGAATTTAGAAACGGGCTTAAAAACATCTCTGTCTTGGCCGCGGCATACAGAAACAAAGTTCCTGTATTTTCGAGCGCGCCTGGCGATTCGTCAATAGGAATGGATATGGCGGCATTGGAACTTTGGGGAAACAAATTAAAAATAAATCCATCCATAGATGTAATCGAGTCCGCGGCAATCGTTCTTGATACAAAAAGATCGAACGGAAAATCCGCGGTTATCCTTATGGGGGGCGGGACGCCAAAAAACTTTATCCTGCAGACAGAACCATTTATCCAGGAAATTTTAAAAATGAAAGAATTCGGCCACGACTATTTTATTCAAGTTACCGATGCAAGACCGGATACGGGAGGACTTTCGGGAGCCACACCGAATGAGGCAGTCTCTTGGGGAAAACTGGACCCAGACAATATATCCGACAGCGTAGTTTGTTATACTGACGCTTCGATTGCATTGCCATTAATATCACACTATGGCCTGTCGAAACACAAAAAAAGGCCTCTTAAGAGATTATATTCAAAAAGAGAACAAATGGTTGAAAAACTGAAAACCGAATATTTTTCCCACAATAAGATATCCCCTGTAAATCTAAAAGATTTATAAAAAAATACCGCGAACGTAAAAATCCGCGGTATTTAATTCAATATGAAAAATTCTTTTTATTTAGGCTGTGATCCTACAAGCATTATATTATCGATCGTAAAGTCAATTTTGCCTGACTTACTATTTCCTAAACAAATAAACTGCATTGTAAGCAATCCGCCTGATCCTTCTGTCTGATAGGGATCCCAGATTCCGTTTCCACAACCCGGGTTATCCACCGAGAAATCCTCAAACGGAATATATACCCTTCTCCAGCCTTTCCAATCAACATTAAATTGCGTAACCCACCTATCATCTTTTGTCGGAATAAACGCTTTTTTTGGATCCTGTAAAACCTCCCAGTTGCTGTCATCATCATCGACAAGTTCAAGTTTAACAGCGCCGCTTTTAGGGCCGTTACCATATATATCCATTTGAACTCCGGAAAAAGGCCTGGCATCAATCCCAAGATATGTTCCAAAACCGCCTGAATACCAGTTATTTGCGACTCCCGAAACGTTTAAAGAATGTTTTCCCGTGCTTGAGGCAACCTTATCTTCACCCTCAACATGAGTATTATTTGTAATTCCAATGGCTACGCTGTCAAATTTCCACCATTCAGGATCTTTTGCATAAGACCCGTTCTCAAAATTCGCGATAAGCTTATCAGGACCTTTTTTCGCCACAGCAATACCACAAATTAACCCAAAAGAAAATAAAATTAACAATGTACAAAAAACGATTTTTTTCATCTTTCTTCCTCCTTTTTAGAATGAATTATCCTCTCTTAAGAATAACTTGTCAATAGAATCGAGGACTCCTCCTATCCTTATATCGGACGTATTTCTTGTGGATTTCAGTTTTAACTTAAAATAATGGTAAAATACCGTTATGGGAACAAAAGCCTCGCTAATCAAAGGGTCATCCAACTACAACAATATTCTGGACTGTTTATTCCTGATCGCGGATGATATTAAGATATCCGATAAAAAAAGGATTCTAATAAAACCATGTCTGACGCACGGCAGAAATTTGGTCTCAACGACAAATGCCAACGCGGTAAAAGCAATCCTTGACTTTTTGTCGTCAAAAACCAAAGCGGAAATTGTCATCGCGGAGGGCGTAGAAGTCGGGGACACGTTTGAGGTTTTTGAAAAGTTCGGTTATATTTCGCTGGCACAAAAGTATAAAGTTAAACTTATTGATTTAAACCTGGATAACCATGTAATAGTGAGGGGCCTGGACAGAAACCTTAATGAAAAAAAATTCCGCGTCTCAAGGACAGTTGTGGAAAGTGATTACAGGATATCAATCTCGCCGATAAAAACCCACGATACTTATATTATGTACGGACCTCTTGCAAATATTGCCGCCGGATCACTGCTACGGGACGAGACACCGGAATCCGTTAAATTCATGGAAAAATTACTGCAGATAATACCTCCGATAATCAGCCAGTCACCAATTTCACAGGAGATAAAAAGCTTCACATCCCGATTTATTCCCAATAATGACAAGGTAGCTATTAACCAGGGATATCAGGCAATAAATTTCAATATTTTTAAATTGGCCCGGGCAACCTATCCCCATCTTTCAATTGTTGATTGTTTTGTGGGAATGGAAGGTTACGGACCAATCGATGGAAGTCCCGTACCGCTAAAATGCGCAGCCGCCAGCAGTGATTTTCTTGCCGCGGAAGCGCTGATTGCAAAAATAATCGGGATAGAATTTTCTGATATCGGTTATTTGACATATTGTAAAAACAAAGATATGGGAAATTTTGACATGACAAAAATCGATGTTGTCGGAAACTCAATAGATGAATGCGGATTTAAATTTAAGCGTCATCCGTACTATAAAAACCAGCTAAACTGGAAGAATCTTCAGTTGGAAAAATTCTTTTAAAAATCCATTGACAGCCATTACACATAGCGTTGCTATATCACTCGCGTAGCTACAACCCATCCGCGTAGCTACCCCTCTTAGGGGTAGCGAAAAAGCATGTAAATAACGCACAGGCAAAGAGCCTCTGCAACGCGGTTCTTTCTCATAGACTCAAATTGCATAAAGCATCTCTTTGGGTTACGATATTTGTCGTGCCAAAGGTTATTAATAAATCCGGTTACGCATACTTTATTACCACAAGATTAGACGGAAATCTTTCTGTCTTTAACGATGAGGAATGCTGTCTGCTTCTTCTAAAAGATTTGAATTTTTACAGAAATGAACTTGATTATAAAATATACAGTTATGTAATTATGCCGGATCATTTCCATTGGATTGTTCACCCATCAGAAAAAACAGATATTTCATTAATCATGAATAAAATAAAGGGACATTCAAGTTTTATCATAAATAAGCAATTAAAAAGAGCTGGGCAGCTTTGGCAAAAAGGATTTCACAATCATGTAATTCGTAATGGGAAAGACTTCGAAGTGAAAGCAAATTATATTCACAAAAATCCTGTTCGAGCAGGATTAGTCGATAAAATGGAATGCTACAAATTTTCGAGTTATATAAATTATTATTTGGGGAATGAAAGTTTAATTAAAATAGATATGCCAAATTATAGCCTCGCATAGTTGAGAATGATCTCGCATCACCTAAGAGGCGATGCTATGCGGTTGTATGTTCCGCTAACCATCCGCGTATCTACCACTCCTAACGCAGAGGCTAAGAGCCTCTGCTACGCGTTGGGTGTCACATGGAAAAATTCTTTTAAAAATCCATTGACAGCCATATATGTAGTGTGGTATTTTATGGCTCCCCGCTAGATGGAGGGGTTTAAGGAAAACCAAATGAAATGCCCAAACTGCAACAGCGAAGAAGATAAAGTACTTGAATCAAGAAGCATAGAAAATAACGCCGCTATCAGAAGAAGGAGAGAATGTCTGTCTTGCGGATCCCGTTTTACATCCTACGAACGCATCGAAGAATCCCATATTATGGTTATAAAAAAAGACGGAAGAAGGCAAGCATTTGACCGGAAAAAAGTCATTGAAGGGATCACCAAGGCCTGTGAAAAACGTCCGATAAGCACCGATAAAATCGAAGAGATTGTTGATTCAATCGAAAAAGAACTTTACAAAATCGGAAAGGAAGTTCCCGCGGAAAAAATCGGATCGCTTGCAGTAGAGAACCTGAAATACATGGACCAGATTGCCTATGTCCGGTTTGCGTCTGTTTATAAAGATTTTAAGGATGTGGACGAGTTTGTGTCCGAGATTAAAAATTTTTCATAAAGGGAGTAAAAAATGAAGCCGAAAGAACCACTAAAAATATTAAAGAGAACGGGAACAATTGTTGAATTTGATAAAGGTAAAATAACGGAAGCAATTTTTAAGGCTTTTGTCGCCTGCGGCGGAGGGACAAAGAAACTGGCAGAAAATCTTTCGGATAAGGTAATGCAAAGCATCAAAAGTGATTACAAAAGCAAAATGCCGACAGTCGAACAAGTGCAGGATATTGTTGAAAAAGTCCTGATCGAAGACGATCAGGCAAAAGTCGCGAAAGCATATATACTCTACAGGCAGAAAAGAAGGGAAATAAGGGACGCAAAAAAAACACTCTACGGCATAGATGACGACATTAAGCTCTCTATAAACGCGATAAAAGTCCTTGAAAAAAGATATCTAAGAAAAGATAAAAACAGAAACATCGTGGAAACTCCCGGAAAAATGTTTGACCGGGTAGCTTTAAATATCGCGCAAGCGGATCTTTTGTACGACAAAGACGCCGATATCTCAAAAACCAAAAAAGAATTTTATGAGATGATGACGACGCTTGATTTTATGCCAAACTCCCCTACCCTTATGAACGCGGGAGCGCCATTGCAGCAGCTGTCCGCGTGTTTTGTTCTTCCTGTCGAGGATACAATGGAAGGAATATTTGACGCGATAAAAAATGCCGCACTAGTCCACAAAAGCGGAGGAGGAACCGGATTTTCTTTTTCCAGAATAAGGCATAAAGGCGATGTTGTTAATACTACATCGGGCATGGCATCGGGGCCCGTATCATTTATGAAAGTTTTTAACGCGGCAACAGAGGTCATTAAACAGGGCGGTACGAGGCGCGGCGCAAATATGGGAATCTTGCGAGTCGATCACCCTGACATACTTGAGTTTGTAATCGCAAAAGAAAAGTCGGACACCCTAAATAACTTTAATCTATCGGTCGGTATCACCGAAAAATTTATGAAGGCCGTTGAAAAAGACGAGGAATACGACCTGCTAAACCCCGCAAACGGTGAAGTCATAAACCGCCTTAACGCAAAAAGAGTTTTTAACCTGATAGTAACTCTCGCGTGGAAAAACGGAGAGCCGGGAATAATCTTTATTGACAGAATGAACAGAGATAACCCAACACCTGCAATCGGCGAAATCGAAAGCACAAACCCTTGCGGAGAACAGCCTCTGTTGCCTTACGAAGCATGCAACCTTGGATCCATAAACCTGATCAAGATGGTCAAAAAAGAAAAAGGAAAAACAGTTATCGACTGGAATAAGCTTAAAAATACAGTAAGAAGCGCTGTTCATTTTCTGGATAATGTTATTGATATGAGTAAGTTCCCTCTTGAAAGGATCGCCCAAATGGTTAAGGCAAACAGAAAAATAGGACTTGGAGTTATGGGATTTTCTGACATGCTGATTGAGCTGGAAATACCATACAACTCCCAAAAAGCGGTAAAAACAGCCGGCGAAATCCAGACATTCATCACAAAAGAATCAAAACAAATGTCACAGGAGCTGGCTCTCGCGCGTGGTAATTTTCCAAATTATGACAAAAGCATTTTTGCTAAGAAAAAAATACCGATGAGAAACGCGACGACAAATACAATAGCCCCTACCGGAACTATAAGCATAATTGCCGGCTGCTCATCCGGCATCGAGCCGCTGTTCGCGATTTCATTTATTCGAAACGTAATGGACGGGACAGAACTGCTCGAAGCAAATCCTCTGTTTGAAAAAATAGCAAAAGAAAAAAAATTCTACTCCGAAGAATTGATGAGGCTCATCGCGAGAACAGGAACAGTTGCCCATATATCCGAAATTCCGGAAGCGGTAAGAAAAGTTTTTGTGACCGCGCACGAAGTTGCCCCTCTGTGGCATATAAAAATTCAGGCGGCGTTCCAGAAGAATATTGATAACGCAGTTTCAAAGACCGTAAATTTTTCAAACGACGCGACAACCGCGGATGTCGAAGAAGTTTATATGCTCGCGTACAAGCTTGGCTGCAAAGGCGTAACAATATATCGCGACGGCAGCCGGGAGGAACAGGTCTTAAATATCGCAAAGGTTAACAAACCAAAGACAACCGAGAGGACCAAAGATGGATTAAAAGTATCCGCGGAATTCGCGGGAGGCTGTGAGACCTGTGGAGTATAGCCACTCTATTAAAAAAGGGTTAATTCATGTATATACGGGTAACGGTAAAGGAAAAACAACAACTGCACTGGGCTTAGCGCTGCGTGCTATTGGCCATAACTTTTCAGTCTACATTATTCAATTCTTAAAAGGTGGATCTTACTTAGGAGAGCTTGCGATGTCCGAAAAACTGGGGCCAAAGCTACACATCATGCAATTCGGAAAAGATTGCATCCATGCCGAAAAACTAAAAAAAGGAATAAAGGAAGCTTGCGGCGAGTGCAGATATTGTTTTATAGATACGGCAAGCGACAAAGTTCACAGTGAATTTGCTTTTGAACGCGCAAAAAGAGTGACCAAATCCGGCTTATACGATCTTGTGATTGTGGATGAAATAAATGTTGCCGTCGCGAAAAAACTTCTTTCAGTTGAGCAAGTCCTTGGCCTTATGACATCTAAACACCCGAATACAGAGCTAATTATGACAGGCCGAGACGCAGATCCCTCTATTATCGGCGCCGCGGATCTTGTAACAGAGATGAGGGATATTAAGCATCCGATGAATACGGGAACCGGAGGAAGACGGGGAATCGAATATTGAAAACCATAAAAGCCAAAAGATATAAAAAATTTATCCTGGATCCAAACGGATTCTTTGTAATTAATACAATGAAAGATAAAATTTTGGTTGATTATTACAGGCATGCCAAGCTTGCCAAGCGAATTGTAGGATCAAGCGCAAAGGAAATAAGAGATACTGTCGACTCGATGAAATTATTTAAAGATTTCAAACGCGTAGTCCAGCATTCAATCTATTTGGGAATAGAACTTGAAAAAGCGGAGCTAGCGATTAAAAACAAATTGAGCTATATTCAAGATGAAGAATTGAAATTGAAGAAAGGACATCGGCAATGATAAAAATTAAAGTTTTTACGCAGGAGCAATGTCCTAAGTGCCCGCCCGCGAAAAGGCTAGGTGAAAAACTGGCAGAAAAAGGAAAACCTGTCGAATTTATTGATGTAAAAAAAGTTGAGGGCTTAACCGAAGCAATTCTCCACAACATCCTTTCCACCCCATCCATTGTTGTCGTCGACCACAACGGAAAAGAATTAGCCGGCTGGAGGGCGCAGACGCCGAGCATGGAAGAGATTGAACAGCATATTTAATGGAAAAAGTTGATATAACGATCATTGGAGCCGGTGTTATTGGCCTTGCTATAGCATCAAAACTCTCTAATCTTTATAAAGATATTATTGTCGTTGAAAAAGAATCCAACTTTGGCCAACACACATCAAGCCGCAACAGCGAAGTAATTCACGCGGGGATTTATTATCCTCACGGGAGCCTAAAGGCAAAATTATGCGTTGAAGGAAACAGACTATTATACGGTATTTGCAAAAAACATAATATCAATCACAAGAGAATTGGAAAAATAATTGTTGCAGCAGATGATGAAGAAGTTAAAGCTGTTAATGGCCTTTTTGATAAAGGGATGAAAAATGGCGTTCCCGATTTAAAAATTATTGATCAAAATGAGATAAATAAAATCGAACCGAATGTTTCCGGCATCTGCGCCTTATATTCAGAAAGCACAGGCATTATTGACAGCCACTCGCTTATGCAGTATTTTGCCGCTACTGCGCAAGACCGCGGAGTACTTATTTCCTATGATTCGGAAGTTATAGGCATTGACAGGCAAAATGGTTCATATGTAATTCACCTGAAAAAAGATAATTACAAATTTGAATCAAAAATATTAATTAACTGCGCGGGTCTATTTTCGGATAAAGTCAGCTCAATGGCGGGAATTAATAAATACAAACTCTACTATGCAAAGGGTAATTATTTTTATTACACCGGTAAAAGCCTAATAAACAGATTGGTCTATCCTGCTCCCGAAAAGTCTATTAAAGGATTAGGCATTCACGCTACGCTGGATTTAGGCGGCAGGATGAAATTCGGGCCAGATGTCCAATACATCGAAAAAATCGATTATACTGTCGATTTAATCCGAAAACTGGACTTCTATGAGGCAGCCAGGAGATACCTGCCGTCTTTAAAAATAGAAAGCATTTCTCCCGATATGGCAGGAATACGTCCAAAACTGCAGGGACCGAATGATACTGAAGTAAAGGATTTTGTTATTACTCATGAAGTGGATAATGGATTTCCTAATTTCGTAAATCTTATCGGAATTGAATCGCCAGGGCTTACGGCTGCGCCGGCGATTGCGGAATATGTTTTTGATGTGGTTGAAGGACTACTTTAAGGGAGTTTTTTGCTTCAATTGCAATATTATAAGCTTTCTGAATATCAACTAGCGGCAAAATATGAGTGATCATATCTTTAACATTTATCTCACCGCGTGATATCAATGATATTGCATCTTTAAGATCTTCGGGAGCAGCCCCATAAGATGATGTGACGGTTATCTCATTTCTCCAAAAATTCTCTATAGAAATTTCGACATTTCTGTCGGGAATAGCAAAAAATAGTATTATGCCTTTTTTATCAATATATTCGAATGCCTGAAATACAGCTGAATAAGCTCCGGT
>Ga0265296_1002981_pt1 | contig 16302 bp, 10 predicted proteins | sample MunlanPumphouse1_FD_189073 | JGI IMG/M metagenome (GOLD analysis project Ga0265296, IMG submission 189073) | Groundwater microbial communities from a municipal landfill in Southern Ontario, Canada - Pumphouse #1 | ecosystem: Environmental > Aquatic > Deep subsurface > Groundwater | place... | reverse complement strand
AAGCAATCGTGTCTTTGGTGGACGCAATAATCCTCTCCTGATCTCGGTACGTTCGGGTTCTGCTATGTCCATGCCAGGCATGATGGACACCATTCTCAACCTTGGTCTCAATGATGAAACGCTCCAGGGCCTCATCGCCCAGACCGGGAATGAACGATTCTGTTACGATGCTTACCGGCGTTTCATCCAGCTCTTCGGCAAAGTTGCCCTTGGTGTTCCGGAAGCAGAGTTCGATGCAGAGTTCGAGGCAATCAAATCAAAAGCCGGTGCAAAGCATGATGTGGATCTTTCAGCCCATGACCTCGCTGAGATCTCCAAACGTTTCTTAAATGTCGTCCAACGTAACACTGGAAAACCCTTCCCAGCTGATCCCCGCGAGCAGCTGAAGATCGCCATCAAGGCAGTATTTGATTCATGGGGTGGCAAACGAGCCGTCGACTATCGACGAGAATTCAAGATTACCCCCGATATGGCGAATGGCACCGCAGTAAATGTGATGCAGATGGTTTTTGGCAACATGGGCAACGACTCTGCTACCGGTGTTGGTTTTACCCGAGATCCAGGTACGGGCGAGAATGTTATGTTCGGCGAGTATCTGGTAAATGCACAGGGCGAAGATGTAGTTGCCGGAATCCGCACACCAAAGCCAGTAGCCGCCATGGCTGATGAGATGCCGGATCTCTATCATGAACTGGTAGATCTGCGCAACAAGCTCGAAGCTCATTATAAGGAAATTCAGGACTTCGAATTCACGATTGAGAAGGGTACACTTTACTGTTTGCAGACCCGCAACGGTAAGATGAACGCTCATGCCCTTGTCCGCACTTCTGTAGAAATGGTACGAGAAGGGCTTATCGATATACTCCAGGCACTCCTTCGTATCCAGCCGGATATGCTTGAGCAGATGCTTTTCCCACGACTGGACCCGAAGGTTACAAAAAAACCCATAGCGAAAGGTCTGCCTGCTTCACCTGGAGTTGCTGTCGGAGTCGCGGTATTCGATGCTGACCGCGCAGAAAAATTGGGCCGGACTGGCGAACGAGTGATCCTTGTACGGGAAGAGACAAAGCCTGAAGACATCCACGGGTTCTTTGCATCGCAGGGAATCCTGACAAGTCGCGGGGGCAAGACATCACACGCCGCTGTGGTTGCACGGGGTATGGGCAAACCCTGCGTATCCGGCGCTGAAAGTATTCATATAGATGTCCGTATGCGTCACGCGAGAGCGGGCGACCAGGAGTTCGGTGAAGGTGCGTTGATTACCATTGACGGTACTACCGGCGCTGTCTATCTTGGGGAGGTAGCTATGATTGAGGCTGAGTTTTCTGATGAGCTTGCAGTCCTGCTTGAAATGGCCGACGGGATGGCGAGACTCAAGGTTATGGCCAACGCGGATACGCCGGATGATGCACGACGAGCGCTTAAATTCGGCGCAATGGGCATTGGCCTGTGCCGCACCGAGCGCATGTTCAACGGCACCGAGCGCCTGCCTATAATGATTGAGATGATTGTAGCAGAGACTCAAGCTAATCGCCAGACCGCTCTCGACAAGTTGCTTCCTATTCAACGCGAGGATTTTAAAGCAATATTCAAGGTCATGTCACCTCGTCCGGTGACCATTCGCTTGCTCGATCCTCCCATTCATGAATTCCTCCCAACCGAGCATCTGCTTGTCGAAGATCTCGAACACCTTCACCACCTGCGTGAAATTCTGCGGGGCATGCAGATCCTATCCGATGCGGTAACTTTTATGAATCGGACGCGAGAGATCCAGCCTCAGGTACAGAAGTTCACCGACCCGGTGTTGGTGGACGAGGCGATTGTTAAAAAAGAAGCAATCCTAAAAAAAGTCCGGGCCCTTTACGAAGTCAATCCCATGCTTGGCCATCGTGGGGTACGGTTAGGTCTCACCTTCCCGGAGATCTACACTATGCAGATACGGGCTATTTTAGAAGCTGCAGCTGAATGCCAGAAAGAGGGTATTGTTGTGCACCCGGAGATCATGGTACCGCAAGTCTGTACTGCCCAGGAACTCATCCGGGTCAAGGCGTGGGTGGACTTGATCCGTACTTCCGTAGAAAAGACCTACAATGTAAAACTGGACTTCATGTTCGGTTCCATGCTTGAAGTTGTCCGTGCCTGCATGCGGGCAGATAATCTTGCAGAACAGGCAGAGTTCTTCTCGTTTGGGACTAACGACCTAACACAGGCAACGTTTTCCTTCTCGCGTGAAGACGCGGAGAATAAGTTCCTTCCCATGTACAACCAGAGCGGTATCCTGCAGGACAACCCGTTTGAAGTACTGGATGTCAAGGGTGTTGGTCGGCTTATGGAGTCTGCGGTCAAGTGGGGGCGGCACACTCGCCCCAATATGAAAGTGGGTATCTGTGGTGAGCATGGGGGGCATCCCGCATCCATCCGGTTCTGTCACAAGATCGGTCTTACCTATGTTTCCTGCTCTGGTCCCCGCATCCCGATTGCCCGGCTGGCGGCTGCCCAGGCCGCGATTCTTGAGAGTGAAAAAAACATGGACAAGGCTGCATAAATGAGGATTGTTGTACTTACGATTTGCTTCAGGATGTTTGTCATGGATGCGCAGGGAATTTAATAATTAAAAACGAGTTGATGATCTGCGCACAGATGTTTCACAGAGGTTCATGAAGAAAACCGTCCTGAAAACTTGTAAAGTCCAGTCCCTTTTTTGACTGCCCGTATGGAAAGAATCCACATAAAATACAGAACCTTTTTTTTGTCCCGGTGCCAATTTTTTCATTGGATAGTAATAATGAGCGGGACGCCTTTTTGCGTTCACCGGATTTTCAGGGACGATTACGCGAACCGCGTTCACGAGCAGAAGAGATCAATGACAACGTCTTTGCTTTTTTCTCGTAATTTCGCATTCACGCATATCAATAAAGGACAACCCTGACTTGTGATTCTGAATGTCCGGTGGCACAGTGTAGGTTGTTAAGAGGAGAAGATCATGAACAGAAAATGGGTATATGCATTCACTGAAGGCGATGGCAAGAACAAGAAACTGCTGGGCGGCAAGGGCGCAAACCTCTGCGAGATGACACAGATCGGGCTTAAGGTGCCACCCGGCTTTGTGATCACCACTGAGGCCTGTCTTGCTGTTGTGAATGATCCAAATAAAGAACTCCCGCAGGGGATGATGGACCAGGTGCATGCCCATCTGGCGGAAGTCGAACGCAAAAGCAAGCACGTTTTTGGCGAGCGCAACAACCCCCTCTTAATTTCGGTCCGTTCCGGTTCAGCCATTTCTATGCCGGGCATGATGGATACCATCCTCAATTTAGGTCTCAATGCAGAGACTCTCCAAGGCTTGATCGCAAAGACCGGTAATGAACGTTTTTGTTATGATGCTTACCGGCGCTTCATCCAACTTTTCGGAAAAGTCGCGCTAGGAGTTCCGGAAGCTGAGTTCGATGCTGAGTTCGAGGCAATCAAACAGAAAGCCGGTGCAAAGCATGATGTGGATCTCTCGGCTCACGATTTAGCTGATATTTCTGAACGGTTTTTGAAAGTAGTCTACCGTAACACCGGTAAACCCTTCCCTGTTGAACCTTATGAACAGCTGGAGATCGCAATCAGGGCCGTTTTCGACTCATGGAGTGGCAAACGTGCGGTTGATTACCGTCGTGAATTCAAAATTACACCTGATATGGCCAATGGAACTGCTGTCAATGTGATGCAGATGGTCTTTGGCAACATGGGTAACGATTCTGCCACCGGGGTTGGTTTCACCCGCGATCCCGGGACGGGAGAGAATGTAATGTTTGGTGAGTACCTGGTTAATGCCCAGGGAGAGGATGTTGTAGCTGGTATTCGTACCCCGAAGCCGCTTGCTGCTATGGTCGATGAGATGCCGGGTCTTTACCGGGAACTTCAGGTGCTGCACAAAATATTAGAAGCTCACTACAAGGAAGTTCAGGATTTTGAATTTACTATAGAAAAAGGCATACTTTACCTTTTGCAGACAAGAAATGGCAAGATGAACGTTTCAGCTCTCGTCCGTACATCGGTTGAGATGGTAAAAGAAGGGCTCATCGATAAATCCCATGCCCTTCTCCGCATTCAGCCGTTACAACTTGATCAGATGCTCTTTCCCCGTCTCGACCCAAGGGTTACGGAAAAGCCCATTGCAAAAGGTCTGCCCGCATCACCGGGGGTTGCGGTTGGTATTGCAGTTTTCGATGCCGACCGTGCAGAGAAACTGGGTCGGACCGGTGAGCGCGTAATTCTCGTGCGGGAAGAGACCAAACCTGAAGACATACATGGGTTCTTTGCGTCGCAGGGAATCCTGACGAGTCGTGGGGGCAAGACGTCCCATGCTGCTGTTGTAGCGCGGGGTATGGGCAAACCCTGCGTATCCGGGGCCGAAGGTATTCATGTTGATGTTCGTATGCGCCTGGCACGAGCGGGCGACCAGGAATTTGGTGAAGGTGCGTTGATCACCATCGATGGCACGACCGGGGCTGTTTACTTAGGAGAGGTCGCTATGATCGAAGCGGAATTCTCACATGAGCTCAACACTCTTCTGTCATGGGCCGATGAGAAAGCCAGGCTCGGTGTCATGGCCAATGCGGACACCCCTGATGATGCGGCAAGAGCGGTAAAGTTTGGTGCTGTTGGTATTGGCCTGTGCCGTACCGAACGCATGTTCAATGGTACAGAACGACTGCCTATTATGGTGGAGATGATTGTGGCTGAAACAAAGGCCGATCGTCAGGCCGCTCTTGATAAGTTGCTGCCGATACAGCGCGAGGATTTCAATGGTATTTTCAAAGTAATGACCCCTCGCCCGGTGACTATTCGCCTCTTGGATCCACCTATCCATGAGTTCCTGCCAACGGAAAACCTTCTCGTAGATGATATCGAACATCTTCGCCAGTTGCGCGAAATTCTCCGAGGCATGCAGATCCTCTCTGAAGCAGTGACGTTCATGAACCATACCCGGGATACAAAACCCCAAGTGCAAAAATTCACCGACCCGGTGCTGGTTGACGAAGCAATTGTGAAAAAGGAAGCGATCTTAAGAAAAGTCCGTGCACTGCACGAGGTCAATCCCATGCTCGGTCACCGGGGTGTCCGGCTTGGCCTGACTTTCCCGGAGATCTATACCATGCAGATCCGTGCCATTCTAGAAGCTGCAGCCGAGTGCCAGAAAGCCGGAATTGAGGTTCATCCGGAGATCATGGTGCCCCAAGTCTGTACTGCCGAGGAGCTGAAACGGGTAAAAGTGTGGGTGGATGAGATTAGGAAGGATGTGGAATCTACCTATAAGGTAAAACTGGACTTCAAGTTTGGTTCTATGCTCGAAGTTGTCCGTGCCTGTATGCGGGCAGATAATCTTGCAGAGCAGGCAGAATTTTTCTCGTTTGGAACAAATGACCTGACACAAGCTACATTCTCCTTCTCCCGCGAAGATGCAGAGAACAAATTCCTACCCATGTATAACCAGAGCGGCATCCTGCAGGACAACCCGTTTGAGGTACTGGATGTCAAGGGTGTTGGACGGCTAATGGAACAGGCCGTGAAATGGGGAAGACACACTCGTCCGGATATGAAAATGGGCATCTGCGGTGAACATGGTGGTCACCCTGCTTCAATTATGTTCTGCCATAAAATTGGCCTGACCTATGTCTCCTGCTCCGGTCCCCGCATCCCGATCGCTAGACTCGCGGCTGCTCAAGCTGCGATTCTCGAAGGCGAAAATATAACCGACAAGGCAGCGTGAAAGATCAATCTCTCTTTTCCGGCTTTTGGCCAATCACAATTGAGTATGATAAAGAATTGGGTAAATTTGTGCGAATGATGATTGAAGCTGAGCTCTTTCGTACTGCATTCAACCTAGAATTCCTGTGGAAAATATCAGCTTTGAAAATTTTGATTGACAGATGAAGTTCTGGATTTGGATTGGTTTACTGAGACACTTTATTAGTGTCCTCTCATTACGGAAACGGATTGCGAATTTAATTATATTGCACAAAAACGTGACATTACTTGCACCTTGGTGATTATATTTGATGAGAAGTTGTCAATCTTCGGGGAAAGATCACGGTATATCCTGCGTAATGAAACTCCCAAACCTTAAGTTCACTGGATACTTTAAATCAAAACGATAAAGCCTGTTTTTAAAAGGTTGTGCGGAACTCTTATTTAAAAAGGATGTTGGTAGTTGGATTAGGCCAACATTTCCTTGAATTGCTGGAATTTTTGGAGATTAGTGTGATTAACAATTATTCCGGTATGATTAACCGACCCATTCAAGAGTGCCGCCGCCACTTGGCTGGTCCCTGCCGCTTCTTCTGCTTTGTGGCATCTCAACTGCTTTTGGATTTGACCGCTTGTTATCCATGTCATTGATCATGGTCTTGTAGGATTGGCGGGTACCGAGGATCTGCGCGCTCTTGACACCTGTCATGATGGCGAGTACACGGATCTTACCTTCCATATCACTGCGAACGCGGGCGCCCCAGATCACATCTGCATGGGGATCGAGTTCGTACGTAAGTGAGGTTGCTACTTCTTCTGCATCCTGCAGTGTTAAGTCAGTGCCTCCCGTGATGTGGATCAAGCTGCCGGTTGCGCCACGGTAGTCGATATCGAGCATCGGGTTGCTCAAGCATTCGCGGACAACGCTTTCTGCCTTGTTCTGCTGCTTGCTCTCTCCAACGAGCATGACTGCAACGCCGCCCTTTGACATGATAGCCCGGACATCTGCATAGTCAATGTTAATAAGTGATGGCTCGGTTATGGTTTCAGAAATACCCTTGACGGTCTCACCAATGAGCTGGTCCATAACAGAGAATGCCTGGCCGAGCGGGAGGTTCGGGACGAAGTTCTTCAATCGGTTGTTATCGAGAACAATGACCGAGTCTGCTGCTGCTGCAAGTGCCTCGAGACCCTCTTCTGCACGGATCAAACGAGCCTTTTCAACCTGGAACGGGTAGCTGACCATGCCGACCACGATTGCGCCCTGCTCTTTTGCGATTGATGCAACAACGGGTGCTGAACCGGTACCGGTACCTCCTCCCATACCTGCAGTGATAAAGACAAGGTCGGCAGATTCCAAAATTGCCTCAAGTGTCGGGCGGGCCATCTCAGCTGCACGTTTACCGACATCGGGATATCCGCCAGCGCCAAGACCTTTGGTCAGTGATTTACCAATCAGGATACGCTTATCAGCCTGGATCATGTCCAGGTGCTGCTTATCGGTGTTGATTGCAATCGTCTCTGCACCGGAAACACCCATGTGGTGGATACGGTTTACCGTGTTGTTGCCAGCGCCTCCGCATCCAATAATCACGATACGCGGTTGTCCGCAAAAGTCATCATCCGTTTCATTTGATGAGCCGGCCTTTTTCATCTCTTTTTCAAGATCGGCGTTTTTTAAAGCGTCGTTAATAATACTCTGCATTTTTACCCTCTCAAACCTTGAATGAAACCTGGTCGCTTTCCTTTAAGACACGATTTGCACGTTTTTCAACAAGTTCGCGGACCGCAGCCCGAACAGCCTCAGAGATATTGGGATATTCTCCCGTGTCTACTATCTGCTGGAGCAGATTGATTTGCTGTTCAGGCAACCGGAGCGTGATTCTTTGCATCATTTTACCCCACGTTTCTGACATATGTCTGTCATTTGTCATACATATGTCAGACAATATGTGTCTTAGTGTCTGACTTAACCAGATGAATCAAAATTAAACATTAATGTATAAATACCTTCTCCTTTGAATCTGTTAAATCAGGATTTTTCACAAAAAACGAATGATATGACGTAATGGATCCTTTCAGTTATCACTATCAAAAGGCTCATCTTGATTCTTACCCCTTATAATTACAAGAATGCCCCAAAAAATTCTAAAAAAAACTATCACGACTGTTTTGTTCGATATGGATAATACCCTCTTTGATCTAGTCGGTGCACAGATCTCTGCCTGTAACGCTGTTGCAAAATATTTTAAAACTGATGATGGTGATGCACTCTTTGATTATTTTCTCCGCCCGGTTCATGGATTTGAATCCCATGATAATATTCTTGATTTTATGAATGAGCGCTCGCTTTCGCATGATGGGATGTATAAAAATGCATGTCGGATTTACGAAACCGAGAAACTCCGTTATATTACACCGTATCATGGAGTAAGGCGAACTCTGGAAATACTCAGGGGGTGCGGGTATTCAATGGCAATTATCACTGATGCTCACTCAAAGGATGCAACTCTTCGCCTTGAAAAAGCCGGGCTACTTGAATTTTTTTGCGGGATGGTGACATATGATATGGTGGGGGTAAAAAAACCAGCCACCGATCCCTTCCTCTTCGCACTAGAAATGATGCAGGCAAAAACCCATGAGACGCTTCTCGTAGGCGATAGTCCCAGGCGCGATATAGAACCATGCAGACTGCTGGGAATTTGCTCAGTCTATGCCCGCTACGGTGATCGTTTCTCCGATGATCGAAGTGAGTTCCAGGCGGATTTTATAATTGACACAATGGATGAGTTGCCGGCCATCCTGGACAGACTTTCAAAATAGTAAGGGTCAGATCACCGATTAAAATTTCAGGTAAAAATCTTCCGAAAGGGCGCGTCTCAATAATTCAGGGAAAAAAACCTTTAAATCCATGTATTTTTTGTCCGAATGGCCAAAACTTAAAAAGGAAACAGATAAAATTTAAAAAATATGTTTGTTCCGACAAGGATCTTTTTCACTAAGGGAGTTGGCGTCCATAAGGATCGTCTGGCTTCCTTTGAGCTTGCTCTGAGAAAGGCCGGGATAGAGAAGTGCAATCTTGTGTATGTTTCGAGTATATTCCCTCCCAATTGTAAACAATTATCCAGAACGGATGGATTAAAACAACTGCTTCCCGGAGGTATCACTTTCTGCGTTATGGCACGGAACGAAACAAACGAACCAAACCGACTAGTATCCTCAGCAATAGGTCTTGCCCTTCCTAAAGATTCTGAGGAGTACGGGTACCTCTCCGAGCATCATGCCTATGGGGAAACCCAGGAAAAAACCGGGGAATATGCTGAAGATCTTGCCGCAACGATGCTGGCAACTACGCTTGGCATAGAATTCGATGTAAACCTTGCATGGCAGGAACGCGAGCAGATATACAAAGCAAGTGGCAAGATCATCAAGACAAAAAACACCTGCCAGTCTGCGGAAGGTGACAAAAATGGTCTCTGGACAACAACCATCGCGGTTGCTGTTTTTCTCTGAATATTTTTTAAGTGGTTTTTTGTTCCTTTACAAGGGAAAATATTTTTTCTGCAAGCGCTCTTACAACAACCCGTACAGGACTAACCGGTGAAATTTGTGAGACCGGCATTGCAGCAAGATCTGCTGCCTCCACATTTGGATCATCCGGAAGAATTGCAATTGGCGTTTCACTGCCAATATCGACCGGTGCGGTACCGGATTTGTATTTGTTGAACACAATATGGATCTTTTCTGGTTCAAGGCCGAGCTGCGTGGCGATATCCTGTATCCGTGAGATGGTACGCAGTCCCCGTGCACCGGGATCACTGACGATTAGCAACATATCGGGTTTTCCAATAGTCCCCCTGCTGATATGTTCCATTCCTGCTTCAGTATCGATGACAATGAAACGATACTCCCGTTCCAGTTCGGTCATACATTCAGACAGGAGATCATTGGCAAAACAATAACAACCGCTTCCTTCCGGTCTTCCCATGGCGACAAGATCAAACCCTTCTGCTTCAACAAGAGCTTGCCTGAACCTGAAGCGAATATAATCATGCCGGTTCATACCGGGAGGAATTTTGCGGGTAAATGCCTCCTCACGCATGCTGCCCAGTGTCTCACTGACAGCAACCCCAAGTGCTTCATGAAGATTTGCATTGGGATCTGCATCAACGGCGAGAACCGGTTTTTCTCCGAGATCAATAAAAGAACGGATTAGCAGCGAGCTGAGTGTGGTCTTTCCGGTTCCCCCTTTACCGGATATAACGATAGTGAAAGGATGTTGTGACATAGAAAAAAACCATAATTGCCGAAATCAGGAGTACTTCTCACGAATACGATGCGAAATCTCTGCTGCAGCCTGCATAATCTGGCGTGCCCCGGCGCGATCAGCAAACCGAATCCCGCAATTGGGTGTTATGAGGGATTGGGCATCGAAGAGATCTTCGGGCATCTTCGCGCAGAGTTGTGTGCGGATATCAAGATATTTCCGGTATAGGGATTCAGTGGATTCTGTCGTGAAGATCCGTGAATCGGCGGGAACAATGCCCCATGCCACGACCCCTCCCCGCTCCATATAGCCGGTGATTGTATCAGCATAGAGGAGGAATTCTTTTGCAGTTGCATAGGCATCGATAGACACAACGGATGGATTGAGCCCGAGGACAAAATCCCAGTCGGTATTCGAGCAGCAATGGATACCCAGACCCCCTTCTACCAGAGTGGAAATATCCTCCCAGCCTGATCTGACCGTCTCTTTGTCAACCGGCACTACAGAAGAACCTAGGGATGCAAGATATGGTTCATTAAGCACGATGAGGGTTTCTTTCACCCCGGTCTTCTCTTTCATTTCGGACTCACACCAGCGGGCCTTGAGAGCCAGCATCTTTGCCAGTACATCCGCAATCTGAGTATCGTAATAGATTGGGCGCTTATTTGCATCCACCACTTGCATGCCAAAGGTAACCGGGCCGGTAACCTGGAATTTCAGGATCCCGACATCAGAAAGATTGTGGTTCATCATCTCAGTAAATGCAGAAGCATAATTCCTGTGCAGCGCATAGGATGCAAAATTACCCTCCACAAAATCCATATATACCTGCTCCATGGCTGCCGTCTGGTCAGTAGTGCTGTCAAAATGAAGTCGGTCATCCCGAATTATGCGCCCTGGTAGTTGTTCGGAGTCATTGAAGACGATGCTTTCCAGCTGACTCCGATCTGGTAAGGTCGGGATATAGGGAAGAGTGGGGAATATTTCGAGTACGTCTTTGCATGCTTCAAGTGGATCTTTGTGGGGAAGGGCACCGACACCCGTAGCTTGAGAATGGGGAGGAGTTATCATCTTGGCCAAGATCTTCACTCCTTTGCGATGCGACAGGTATCAAGAAGTTTCTGGACAATGGGAAAGAGCGTGAGATCTGTATGGGGCAGAAACGTGCTGGATGTGTACTCATCCATGAATGATGATTCTGCATTCAGCTCGATATAGGCAACCTGGCATGCGATATCATCGAGTGTTTTTCTTTTCCTGCGGTTGATGAGTGCGATATTTGCACCAGTCACCGCACCATTTCCGATATTGATGATCTTATCTATCCCGATCTCCGGGATAAGGCCGATAACGGTTGCATTCTTTTTGTTGATATAGTTTCCAAAAGCCCCGGCAAAATAAATCGTGGTTATTTCACGCCGTGTTATGCCGGCCTGTTTCATCAAGGTGAGGCAGGCCGCATGCACCGATGCCTTGCTCATGATCAGGTTTTTAATATCATTTTCTGTAATGACGATATCTTTTCCTATATCGGTCTCAGCTGCCCATGCAATAACATATTCAGGGAAGTGGCCGTTTGTCCGTATTCGCGGGTTGGTAATACCGGTGTTGATGTGCCCGGTCCGGTCAATTACACAGGTACAGAGAAGTTCTGCCAGAAGATCGATCAATCCTGAACCACAGATGCCGCGGGGTTTTACGTTATTGATGGTGGAATATACCGGCTTTAATGTGCCCGGTTCGATTGTGAGCTTCTCGATGGCTCCCGGGTTTGCCCGCATGCCGAAGAGGACCTCGCCACCTTCGAGTGCGGGGCCGGCGGCTCCTGCGCATGAGAACATCCACTCCTTGTTACCGAGTACGACTTCAAAATTGGTACCAATATCAATCAGGAGGGAGATCTCATCTTTCTCGCTCATACCACAGGCAAGGATATCGGCGATGATGTCCCCGCCAATAAAATCACTGACTGCGGGAAAGACAAACAGTCCCCCGTTTTGATTGCAGTTAATACCGATCCTTCCTGTAGCCACCGATAGAGCCCTTCGCACAACCGGGACATACGGTTCAGCGATCATATAGGCAGGATCGATGCCGAGCAGCATGTGGGTCATTACGGTATTCCCGGCCACCACTACTTCGTAGATATCCTCCCGGTCAATTCCTGCGGTATTGGATGCTGAGGTGATAGCTGTATTAATGCTATCAGTGGCAAGTGACTGGAGTTTTGCAAGCCCGTTCTTACGGGCAAAATTCACACGAGCTAAAATATCTTCGCCACAACTGATTTGGCGATTGTAATTTGAAGCAACACCTACAGTTTTACCCGAGACCAGATCCCAGAGGTACACTACGATTGTTGTAGAGCCCAGATCAACTGCTGCACCAAAGAGTCTTTTTGAAGTATCACTCTCCTGGAGATCTACAAGGCGGTATCCCCCGGGCACGAGGGCAATTGTTCCGGTTGCTTTCCAATCAGAATGACGCAGGATTTTCGGGATCTCCCGGAGTACTTCTAAGGGAACATACATCTTTTCTGCAGCCGGACCACCATTTTTCTGTATCCCCCAGAGTAACCTGGAAAGATCAGGAGAGGGATCGGAAAGTGTGGGAGGCTGTAGTTCAACGAAATATTTCCTGACCGATGGGTGAAATTCGATTGCTGTTTCCTGTCCGTCAATGAGAATCTTCTGTTCCTGGATTAGTGTGCTGTCAGGAACCAGTATCTGCAGATCGCCTTCAATGGACGTTTCGCAGGCAAGACAGGCGCCCCGGGCAAGTTCATCATCGGTAAAAAATCTCCCGTATTTCTGCCGGTCAAAATTTGTTCTTCCCGATTGGACATAGACAACGCATTTCCCGCATTTTCCCTGACCCCCGCAGACCACGTTGATGTTGAGTCCTGCCCGTTGGGCTGCATCAAGGATCGTGCAGCCCTGTTCAACTTCGATCTTACGATAACTGGGAAGAAAAGTAACCGTTCGCATTTATTTTTTCCACTCCTCGTGTAAATATTCGCCAATTTCTGCGGCATCCCGTGGCCCGACCATGACTTTCCACCCAGTTGCCTCTTCAATCCTGCCGGAAAGGGGAGATGCGTATCCCGGTATGATGAGTTTCCTATGGGAGACTTCGTCTTCTACGGCAAATTTTTTAATCGAATCTTTTACCAGCATCTCACTCAGTTTTCCCGCAGCAACTGCCGTGAGCACAGAGAGTCCTTCTGTATCAACGATCAGCATGAAGCAGGGCAGGCGGGTGGATTCGAGATATCCCTGGAGGGTGAAGAACGTGAGTGAGAAGTTCACCGTCATCAGGACCGGGGCATCCTTCCCCGGGTTACCCACGCGGTACAACCCCGGGTTCATCTGGATGGGTTTCTGGGGATCGGTGTAAATATTCTGACGCAGGGTCAGTGCCGTTTTTGACGCTACAGGAGACAGAGGCGAAGTAACAATGACCGAAGCATATTTTGCAATTCCCATGACAATTCCCGCATCCTGCAGGTCCATGACCGCGGCATCGAGAAATACCGGGTAACCGAGATCGGGTGCTGCTCGGGTGATGGCAAGCTGGCGGACAGCAGTTGAACGGACAATAAATGCCTCTAACGATTCCGGGGACAGATCCAGAAGGAGATCCTGGACTCCATCTGCAGTGCAATCCCGGGTCAGTTGTGCGAGTTCATCGATTGTCTTTGCCCTGACTACCAGTGGGCAGCCATGCTGTTTTGCAAGTGTACAGAATTCCTTCCGGTTTTCAGATGTCGCTGTATGGATAAGCGGACGGTAGGTTCCGCAATGGGTAAGAGCCGCTGCCATGGCAGTCGGATCTGCTGACATCAGTACCAAGGGCAGGTCTGCAACTTTTTCAACCATTTCTACTGCCCGGGCAAACTGATCCACAGAACCACTGGCGTTTTCTATTGCAATCCCGTTAAACCGGAGATCCGCTCCTACCCGGGTAAAAAATTCATCCCGGACACGCGTGGTTATGGCTGAAATTTCATCAGGTGAGATGGTATCGGCAATCTTAAAGAGAATTCCTGGCTGGTGATAAAACGTCTTTTCGTGACGGTATAGTACAACCTCTTCACCAATAGCAAAGGATCGTTCACCAATCCCGAGCCGGACCAGCCGGATCGGAGGACGGGTCGTTGCACCCAGTACTGATTTGGCTGCTTCATCAAGGTACGGGCAGAGCTCGACATCCGCTTTCCCCCCGGCAAGTTTCATAGCGAAGGTCAGGCAGGTGGGATCGCCACATTCTTTGCAGTTTTTCTTGGGCAAGAGCTTGTAGATGTCAAGAGCTTTGAGTGCCATGTTACGCTCCCTTGCCGGCCATGTTTCCGGAATTCAGGCTGCCAAATGCTTTCCGGAGTAGAGGGATAGTCCGGGGATGCCGTACACAGATGATCTCTGCCCCGGCTGTTGCCGCGGCAAGTCCGGTGGTGAATTCCCACTGGACAGCGATATCATCCTGTATAGCAGGTTCTGCTTCCCGGACTTCTTTTACTGTCAGCGTATCGACAGGAGAACAGATGATCGGCATGGCTAAGTCTGCATCGCCTTTCAGCGCAGAGAAACGAATCCGTTCCATGGCAGAGTAGGAATACTCAAAGCCATATCCCAGTGATCCGGTGTAAGGATCAATGATAATATGGTCCCGGGCCAGACCGATCTCCTTTAAGAGAATATTGAGTTGCTTTGCGAGGTTGACATCGATGGGTGACTGGGCAATCACCGAATGATTGTAAGCCATTGCGGCAGCAGCAATACTGCGGTACCTTGCCGCTTCTGCAGTTCCAAGCAACATGCGTTCTCCCTGGCCGGACTCGCCACATTTCAGGAATACCTCGCTGTCAATTTTAGGTTCGTTACTGCCCTCAATGATGAGGGGAAGGCTGGTCCTGGATAAAACAGTCTCTACCGTTTTACCTACGGATGCTATATCGGAAAAATCCCGCTGCCGGGTACTGGTAAGGTACAGCCGGACCAAGTCAGCTCCGTACACAGTATCTGCTGCGTGAGCCCATTCACCGGAATTATTTATCACATCCCCGCAATAGTCCCGGACAATCGGAGACCAATACTGCGGGTTATCGCAGATTTCAAAGGCAATGAGCGGGGCAGAAGTGCCCGGTGTCTTTTCAAGGAATGGGAGTGTTTTTCCTCCGCCAATCCGGTACGAGAGCCTGCGGGTCCCACCATCTGCTTTTGTAGCACCGAGTGTTACTTCTGTGATCGTGCCACTCCAGCCAAAATTCAGAACAAATCCCATGATTGCATCACACCAGCGGTTTCATGGTCAGGGCCGGGTGTTTTACCATGTCAAGATATACCATGAGGTCTTCAATCGTAGCAGCGGTTGTTTCGTCGGCGATCTTATCAAATAAGTCAGGCAGGCCACGTTCGGCCAGTATTTTGACCAGGTGAGGTTTGAGTTCTTCCTTGAGTTGGGCAGGCATCCAGACAAGACGTTCGATTCCCCCCTCTCCTTGTAAGAACCGGTCGGAGATGATATACCCCTTCGAAATCCCTGCAAACCCAGGGGTCTGTGCACCCCCCCCGATCGTGCCGGCAAGAGTGGAGAAGGACATTCCCGATGGAGTCAGCCCTTTAAACTCCCGGTTTACGACCATAATCCCGTTTACCTCGGGAAGCATCAGGGCAATGCATTCAAAACACCCGCAACAGGTCATAGGGTATTCCATAACGCTGTAAAGGGAGCACCGGTCCACTTCGCCATGACTGGCTTTCTTAACAAACCGGTTGACCCCTTCAAATTCACCGTTCTGGGCATTTATTGCCGGCCCTTTCTCAATCGGCTGGTTTGCACCGGCAGGTGACATCTCGTACGCGATCTTGCCATCCAGCCAGCTGATAGCCCCGCACAGGGCAGGGCGTTCCGGTGTGATCACACAGACATGGTTTGGTGCAAATGTCTGGCAGAGCGTGCAGGAATAATAGGTATTCACATCATTGTCCCGCATGCCCTTGATGCGTGCGTCCCGCTCTTCATAAACCAATTCTGCATCTTTCTTTGCGGCCAGCACTTTATCCTTGTCGGTGATGAGAGTGACTGAAACGGCATCAAGCAATTGAGGGAAATCCATACGGAACTTACTTGCGAGCAGCTTTCCGATATGCTCAATCTTCACTCCTTTTGCCACAGCCTCTTTCGATAACCGGACCCATATGAGATCGCGCTGGGCAACATGCCACGAACCTTCACCATAGTTGACAAAATTATGTATCCGTCGCTCGAGAACCGGCTCATAATCTTTCTTCATGGTTTTA
>Ga0265296_1002980_pt1 | contig 16304 bp, 17 predicted proteins | sample MunlanPumphouse1_FD_189073 | JGI IMG/M metagenome (GOLD analysis project Ga0265296, IMG submission 189073) | Groundwater microbial communities from a municipal landfill in Southern Ontario, Canada - Pumphouse #1 | ecosystem: Environmental > Aquatic > Deep subsurface > Groundwater | place... | reverse complement strand
CTTGCAACTGAGGGGGGCAGTGCTTGCCAGGAGCGCCCCCACCCAGGACTGCGCCGGTGAGATTATCTTTATGGTATCCCTCGCCGATGGCGCGGAGCCGGTCAATTTCACCATGACCGGGGACTCAAACGCCAATGGCCTGTTGAGCGATGAAGTTCCGGCACCTCACACAACCATGATCTCTTATACTGATGCCAATCAGCGGATAGATGACATGACGTGGAAGGTTGACGAATACGGCCCCGGTAATGATGATACTCTTCTGGAGGCCGGCGAAACTTTTCGCATTACCGTAGGGGCTGATCAGAATGGGCATGACGGCCTCCTCGCCAGCGCTCTGAACCCGAAACTTGGAGCTATCACTCCCTTCGCTATTGAAGTCAGAACGCCCAATGGAGAAGTGTTTTCTATCGAAAGGACAACGCCTGATTCCTTGAACCCGGTAATGAATTTGAAGTAATTGCTGGAATCCTTCCTCCCCCGAGGTGGGAGAGGCATTTTATGAAAGCGTGCCTATTATTTGCACCGGAGCGAGGGAAAAAATGTTGAACAAACTAATAAATAGAATAAGCAAGGACGAAAGAGGCATCACCGGCCTGGAGACTGCCATCATCCTGATCGCATTCATAGTGGTGGCCTCCGTATTCGCTTACACGGTACTATCGGCAGGCCTTTTTTCTTCCCAAAAAGCTGAGGAAACCATACATTCCGGAATCGGGACGGCGCAATCGACTATGGAGATGAAAGGTGGAAATGTCATTGCCTACAAAGGCACCGCCAACGGGGATGAGTGTATAACCAAATTATCGTTCACCATCAGCAATGCCCTGGAGTCCGGCACTTCAATTGATCTGACGCCTGCTTATTACATCGATTCAAACGGGGCGCTCGCATCTCCGATGATCAGCAACTGCAACACCGTATGGACGGCAAGCGCCAGCGTGACTGCCGCGTTGGATTCTTCCGATTATAAAGAAGCTCCCCGGAGCGTCAAGCTCACCGTGGCAGACGGTTTCACCACCGGTCTGGCTGCTTACTTCAACACCCCAACACGAGACCTGACCGCTGCGGCGCAGGCATCAATCTGGATAAAATCCAGTCTCGCCCAGGAGGCCGGCAATCTTCAACTTCTCCTGTGCTCCGATGATGCGGGAGCAACGCCGATTGGAACCGATGGGGCAGACGGCACGCTCGATATCCCGGCGCTGAACGCTAATGAATGGAAGCAAGCCATTATCGATCTGCCAGATCCGGGCGCATTAGCCGCTGTAGAATCAATCGGGTTGAAGGCAGTAGCCGATCCCGGAGCCACAGTAATTTATCTGGATGAGATCAGGATCGTTTTCAGCGGCGGCGGCACCGGCAGGAATGTCACCATGATCGCTTATGATGATGGGACCCAGGTGATCGATAACGTGGCGTGGACAGTGGAATTTTCCGGCGGATACGAAAGCGATGGCGACTATTTGATGGATATGGGCGAGAATGCGACCATCACTGTTTGGCTGCAAGGCTACGATGGTGCTGCTTATTCAAACGGATCAGGAAATGGCGATCCTTTTATCGACTCCAATACAAATCATCTGAAGACAAACGATATGTTTCACCTGCAGGTTATGCCCCCGAAGGGAGCCACTCTTCTCGTTGAAAAAAGAACCCCGGCTTATTTGAGTCCGGTGATGCGCCTTTACTGATGATGTAGGGGAATAGCGCCAGAACCTGGCAGCCGGCGGAGGATAATCCTCTGAACGCTGATTCCTGTCTATAGCTATTCCGGGAGCAAACCATGGAAATCAACCAGAGAGTAGATGAATTAGAAGGCGAACTGAAAATAATAAAGAACGAGGTGCAAAGCGTGCTTCTCGATGTGAGAGAGTATGTTTTGTCTTACTATAAGAATCCATTTCAGATGGTTAATATGCAGGCACCGAAGGGTGGTGGGGAGGCTGGGATCACTGCAGGAATAGGCGGCGGTAGCGGTGGCAAAGACCGGACGCCTAATTCAGGTGGCAGCAGGGGTAGTGGGGAACAGATGGGCGCCAGTGGTGGACAGACACCTAATCTCGGTAGCGGCAGCGATCAAGCACCCAATTTTGGCGGCGGTGGCGCCAGTGGTGGACAGACACCTAATTGCGGCAGTGGTAGCAGTGGCAGGGAACAGCCGGCCGAAGAAAGACCCTATGGAACGACAAACAAAGAACAAGGCGGAGGGGCCAGGATGGAAATCGGCCAGGAAGGAACTAGTCAATTGAAAGCCCTCATGGATCAACTGGAACGAGAGAGGCAAGCGTTGAAACAAAAGAGCCAGGAACCGGCGCTGCCTTTAACACCGTTTCCTGGAGCAGTGGCGCAGCCGGGAATAGCCGCTCAATATGATCCAACCGCCCAATTTGCACAGCCCGCCTGGGGGGGGCAATTTATCCCTGGGTCTCATCAACCTGTGCAGCAACCCGGACAACCATCTCAAACAACTGCAAGGCCCCAGGCCATGCAACCTGTGCAAATGCCCCAGGCAACTCCTGGTTTTCAGACTGCCCAGAGAGCTTCTTCTCCTCCTGAGTGGGGCGCTGGCGCTGATATAGCCGATATAAATGACAGGCCATCTTACAGGCAGGGAAACCGCCCACGGAAGAGATCACCAGAAGAAAGAGAAGGCTCAGAGGGGGAGGAAAGAGGGGTTGGGGATAAGCGAAGATTCGGCAGCGGCTATAGATCTGAGGCAAGGGATATAAAACCGCATGACTCAGCGGAAGGAGAGAAGGGACGATGGAGTGAGCAAAGATTTGGCAGCAGTCGATCTGAGGCAAAGGGTATTGAATCACGTAGCAAAGGAGATAAACCGGTGGAGAAGGATTCCGCCGCTCAAGGGAAACAGGTGAATCTGCTGACTTTGGTCGGGTTGGTGAGATGGGTGGAAAACAGTGTCAAGAAGATCGGCAAGGAGAAAGTGGAAGCAATTGTAGAAATTTATCGGACGGCAGGATACCTCCCTGAAAGTCACAACGCTGTCATTGCCCAAATCATCCGCCTGGCCGAGGGTGAGAAGCCCAAAGGGCCGGTGCCGATGGGTGTTTCTATATTGGTCTTGCTCCAACTCGATAGCCTTCTGGGAGGGAAATTCCAAACCGAATCTTCGATTCTTTCCACCCTCTTTACTGAAGACGGAGGCTATCCTTGGACAAAGCAATAATCACCGTCTTACTCATTATTGCCGGTGTGGTTTGCGTAACTTTTATGTTCAATGGCATTTTCCCGGCAATTAACCGGGGCAGCGATGCCGTGGTGAGTATGGCCGCGCAGGTGGATGACCGCATCAAAAGTCAGGTCAGCATCGTTCACTCCACAAGCGAGTATGACCCGAATGATGCGGTCGATCATTGGAATGACGTGAATTCTAATGGCACCTTTGATATATTTGCCTGGGTCAAAAACGTTGGTGATTCGCGCATATTAGCTGTTGAGCGATGCGACGTATTCTTTGGAGCGGAAGGCAACTTTCAGAGAATATCCCATGAGGACTATGCCGGAGGTTTGAAACCCTACTGGCAGGATACGCTTCAGGACAGCGCCAGCGAATGGGGCCGGGGGAAAACGCTGAAGATTACTATCAGATACGCCAATAATTTTGTTGAGTCCGGGCTGTCGGCGGGAACGACCTATCTCGTTAAATTGATCATCCCCAATGGCATTTCCGACGAAATCTATTTTAGTTTGTAGATACAGAAGATTTATTTATGGAAAGCGCACTTATTGCTCTATTCTGTATTGCTTTGATAGTGTTCGGGGTATTCACCATTTCTGATGCGTCTTTGTCTGCGACAGATGCAATAGCCACAGCTTGGCGGCAGAGGGAAGATACCTCGGTGGAGATAGCCGGGACGCACATATCATCGGTTGGTGCCCAAACTCAAAGCGCAGGCAGCATAGTTGAGATGACGCTTCAAAACGCCGGGAAAACTGAATTGATGGATTTCGAGAATTGGGACGTCATACTTCAGTACTACTCGTCCGGCAGTTCTGCCGGAATCTTTAGCGACAGCTTTGAGACTCCGACAGGTCTGGGCAACTGGGTGCAGGATGCCTACAACGATTGGAACACCGATAACGAACGGGTATGGAACGGCAGTTTGTCCGCTCATTTTGATAACGCGGCTTCCGAATCCATACTCACCCTTGAGGACGCTATCGATTTCAGCGCCGGCAGTAATCGAACACCGGAAACCCTGTCTTTCTACTGGTGGATCGACACGCAGTTTGACTCCGGGGAATATCTCGCTGTGGATGTCTGGAACGGCGCAAGCTGGATTGAGAAAGGTCGGATCCGGGGGGACGTTGTCCCATCTGAGGAGGGCCAATGGCTCCACCCGGTAATCGATATAACTTCTTACCAGACGAGCGACTTCAAGGTTCGCTTCCGGGGACAGTGCAACAGAAACGATGAGGACGGCTTTGTGGATTCGGTGAGCATCACGGGAATACCGAATTCCTACAACATAGAGCGGCTTACATATATGCCGGGCACTTTGGAGGACAATCAGTGGAATGTTGAAGGTATCTACCTGGATGCCGGAGCAAGCGATCCGGAATTATTCGATCCGGGGATTTTTGATCCCGATGAGGAGATGGTCATTCAGATGAAAGTAGACCCGGCAGTGCAGGCAGGGAGCACCAATCTGGTAACCGTATCCACACCCAATGGTGTTTCGGCTTCGGCTATTTTTACCGGGTCACCCTAGAGAAATCAATTAAACATAGGGGAACAAATTTTATCCCCTGCGGACTGATTTATGGAAACGGTACTTGTTGCGCTATTCTGCATTGCCTTGATATTGTTCGGAGCGTTGACTCTTTCGCATGTCGCGTTATCATCGACAGATTCAGTCTCCGTAGCGTGGCGGCAGATGGAAAAAAACTCAGGGGATATAGCCAGAACGGAAATCGCATCGCTTGATGCTGTGAGTACCGGCAGTTCAACTGAGGTAACGCTTCAAAATTCAGGAGAGACCAAATTGCAGGACTTTGACCAGTGGGACGTTATCCTTCAATACTATGAATGCGGCAGCGCCACCCAGGTCTTCTATGATGACTTTGAGACAGGCAGTCTGTCCAACTGGGATAAGGACGGCAGCTGGGCTAACTCGACGGATCGGTCAAGGGGTGGCGGCACTCACTCGGCCAGGGTTCGCGGGGATACAGGGGGCACGGACGACTGGCTTGGCCTGAATAGTGCCATCGATATCAGCGCAAGCGGCGGAATGGTCGGTGACAGCCTCACTTTCTCCTGGTATATCACTTCAACCCTTGACACCGGGGAATATCTGGCCCTGGATTTCTGGAACGGCACAACCTGGGTTCAAATAGACACGCTCCAGGGAAACGTCGACCCTGAAGGAAGCTGGGCGGATGAGATTTATGATTTCAGTTCTTATCCTTCCTACCGGAGGAGCGACTTCAAGCTTCGATTCCGGGGGAAGATGAACGCTAGTGACGAGTACGGCTATGTGGATTTGGTAAGAATCATGGCCCGGCCCACTACCTATCATGTAGAGAGGCTCACTTACACGTCAGGCATACCAGGCGATAACCAATGGACTGTGGAGGGTATCTACACGAATGCCGACACCGGCACTCCTGAAGTCTTCGACTCAGGGATTTTCAACCCCGATGAAGAGCTGGTCATTCAAATGCAGGTCAATCCGGCAGTGGGGGAAGGAACTACCAATCAAGTAACCGTGGGCACGCCTAATGGCGTTTCGGCTTCGGCTATTTTTGCCGGGCCGGATTAGGGAACCTCTGATCAAGTAGTGCAGGATGGAGCAGTTATCAGTAGTTTAGTAGGGGCGATCCCCTGTGATCGCCCTTTACAGAGAGTGCAGAGACACTTCTCTGCCGGGGTATTAGAGCCTGCCCTGAGCTTGCCGAAGGGGGTGTCCCCTAATACCCCTCTCCCCTCCCCCAAGAATGGGGCAAGGGGGTTGATCATGACTTAATCAGAGCTTCCTTAGATAAAAAGATAAAAGGCATAACTGATGAATCAGGTCTGAGGTTTTAACAGGATTATTATGAAAGCTAAAAAGAGCGCATTCCCAAAAGGGCTACGCAATCTCCTCATTATCGTGATTGTATTCATGGCAACTGCTGCCATTTTGATAAGGGTCGTTGACTATAAAAGCGATGGGGGAACGACGACCCTCTCGTTAAGGAAGGTCGCGCCGCCTGCAGATATCCCGCTGTTCATGATTGAGAGCACCCCCGATGCCCGGTACCTGAGAAGCGCTATCGGGATCGAATACGATGGAAAGGACTGGCGGCTGGAGAAAATCGCCGGTCAGTTCCAGAATGTGAATAAATCCTCAAATGATGCTGCAAGGCTCCCGATCTGCATCACAGGGCTATCGCAGAGTTACCGTGATTTCAACAGGGACGTATTGAATGAATCCACGTCATTGGATGAGCCACGATGCCTTGATCTCCCGGATAATATCCCGGATAGGGTGAAAGACCTCTCCCGGCGCATTACGGAAGGCATGCCCACCCCGTTTGAGAAAGCCAAGGCAATAGAGACCTTTCTCCAGGTTAAATATAAATACAAGCTGGACTATGCGCCCGCGCCCTCTGACCGGGAGCCGAATGACTGGTTCCTGTTTGAATCAAAAGAGGGCATCTGCGGCAACTTCAATTCCGCATTTGTGATACTGGCCCGGGCTTCGGGAATACCTGCAAGGTTGGCTGCAGGCTACTACGTCAAACCGGGTGAGGGGGAGCAGATTATCTACGCCAATCAAGCGCACGCCTGGGCAGAGGTTGGATTTAAGGGACTGGGATGGCTCGCCTTTGAGGCGGTTCCTCTATGAGCGAGAAAAAAAGAATAACTAATGGTAAAAGAGGGGGCAAAAATGCAGCAAAAAGAAGCTATCAAGACAAAAGTAAAACCAAAGAGCAGGACCCCAGGAAGTAATGGCTCCGGTACTCAGCTTGTGGGGTTCGATGATATCTACGCTGTTCTAGTGGAACGAGCCGGCTACGGACTTGCGATTATCATGGACGGGGTTTTCCGGTTCGTAAACTCCAAATTTGCTCAAATGACCGGATATGATACCGCTGATCTCCTGGGGCAACCTTTTACCAAGGCGATAACCTCAGAATTATCGGGCCTTGCCAAACATCAATGTGAAGCCGGAACGAAAGGAGAAGGGATACCCGCTATTTGTGAGGCCGAGCTTCTCACCATGGATGGCCAGATTGTGCCCGTGGAGGTGAATATCGGCACAATCAAATACAACAAAAAGATGGCGGATATGATCGTCGTCAGGGATATCACCGAACGCAAAAGGGCACAGGAAAAGATTCAAGCGCAATATCAAGAGATTCAGGTGCACACTTACGAATTGGAGGCGGCCAACAGCGAGCTGCAACATACCCAGGAACAACTCCTGGAGATCAATCGAAAACTAAAGGCGAGCCAGGAAGAGCTTTCCACTCCTGTGATTCAAGTCTGGGACAAGATTCTGGCCCTGCCACTCATCGGGATAGTGGATAGCCGCCGGGTCCAGAGCATCATGGATGTTTTGCTCTCTCGGATTGTGGAAACACAGGCAGAGATGGTCATTCTCGATATCACCGGCGTCTCATCGATTGATACCAGTGTGGCCAATCACCTTATCAAGACGGTGCAAGCGGCAAATATGCTGGGAACGGAGTGTGTGATAACAGGCATTAAACCGGAGACTGCCCAGACCATGATTCAACTCGGCATAGATGTAGAATCATTCCCCACCAGGAGAAACCTGCGGGATGGGCTTATGTACGGGCTCAAAAAACTGGGATACCAGGTGCAGAGGGCCGGTTGATTAGAAACTTGATCAGAGCGTCCTTAGCTTAAAGGAGAGACAAGATGTTGCAACTGGAACAAATTCCAATACTCAAAATAGATGGTTTTCTGATCACCTCCATTCAGGTGGCGCTGCACGATAAGCTGGCTTTGACGTTTCAGGATGATGTTTTACACAGGATCGAACAGACCAACGCCAGGGGGCTCATCATCGATATAACTGCTGTGGACGTAGTAGACAGCTTCATAACCAGGATACTGGTTGAGACGGCGGCGATGGCTAAGATGATGGGCGCAAAGACGGTGCTGGTAGGATTGCGGCCGGAAATTGCCATAACACTGACGGAATTTGGGATGGAGCTGAAGGGGATTTACACAACCCTTGATCTGGAGAAAGGATTAGCCCTGCTGAAACGAGAAGTCGAGAAGGATAGCTAGTGTCATGTCAACTTTGGAATGTCATTCTGAACGAAGCGAAGAATCTCATTACCAATGGGTAGATTCTTCGGTCATCCGGTACGGACTTCCTATTCAGAAACTCCCCTCCAAAACCGTCATTCCGGGCTTGACCCGGAATCCAGGAGCCTTTGCATGGATTCCGGCCTTCGCCGGAAAGACGAATGGTGACAGTTTCTTGCCAGGCGTATTCCGCCGCGCGGAATCGGGAACTCAGAATGACAGTGCGTCACGTCAAGTGTGACACTACCCTAGTTTTAGCGTTGACCGTTAGGCATTTAACGTTCAAGGAGCGAACGGATGGATAGAGAGAGAAGTGTGCTGATAAAGGATGAATATGATATTGTCAATGCCCGCTCTACCGGGAAACAGATGGCTTCTGAGATCGGTATGGGGGTAGTGGACCAATCACGTATTGCCACTGCTGTTTCGGAACTGGCTCGAAATATCATTGTATATGCCGGCAAAGGTGTGATCAGCTTCCAGCACGTTAATGGTGCAAGGGATGGGCTGGAGATTATGGCAGTAGATAGCGGTCCTGGCATTGCCGATATCGAACTGGCTATGAGTGACGGATACTCTTCAGGCGGGGGGCTGGGCATAGGCTTGCCGGGCACCAGACGTTTGATGGATGAGTTTACGATAAATTCGGAATTAGGGAGAGGGACCGTCATAACTATCAGGAAATGGAGGAGATGATGTTTCCAGTATTGAACGGTGAGACATCAAAGCCCTCTATTTTGGAGAAAGGATCAGCCCTATTGAGGCGAGATATTCGGAAATTAGAATCAGTTGGGGCAGAGGATAGAATTAACGGCCGGATACTGATGGACGTGGTGGAGAATCATGAACAGTGATATTCGTTCAGAATTACAGGCTAGGTACACCGAAGCGCTACGGAGTTATGTGCAAACTCACAGTGAAAGCGCGCTGTTTAGCATATCCGGGTTGAGCAAGGAATTCATGAGCGAAGGCCTGGGGCCGGATGATGTTATAAATATGCATTCCGTAGCAATGGGCAGGATAGTAAGCGAACTTAGCGGTGACACGGCTGTAAACGCCTTCCATAATTCCACGGAGCCACTGCTTGAACTCATGATGAACTATGCCCTTGTTTATCATGCAAACATGGAGAAAAACAGAAAGCAGATCGCCGAATACGAAGGGGGCGAAAAAGCAAAGGATTTGGAGAAACTGGCCAGCATTGGGATGCTCTTGCTGGGCATGACAGGTGAAATCATCAATCACATGGAGACGATAAAAGCCTACAGTGAGATGATGGGTAAGGGAGGGATAACCAGGGCAAAGGAATTCTCACAAGTGATAATGCAAGAGACAGGACAGGCACAGGAAATGCTTAAAACAGCCTTTCTCTATTCCAGGAAAGTGGCCAAGCGGGCAGATGAAAGGATGCCGGTCAACGTGAGCGACCTTTTGGTCGAATCGATAGACGTGGTAAGGAATGCGATCAGGCTTGATTCTGTGGCGATTCAAACAAATTACAAGACATTGGTGAAAATAAATGTGAATCCTGTGGAAATGCATCAAGCATTGGTGAATTTGATTGCCGGCGCTATCGATGCCGCGCAAGGCAGCGGCAATTTGATGATCTCTACCACTATTGAAGAGAGCGGGGAACGGGAAAAAATAGCCCTCAGAATAATCTCCAGCAACAATGGAACGGTTAAGCGCACGGAGATATTCAGTTTACCGATGGCACGAACAAATATCGGTTTACACATTGCCGCCAATATAGTCAGGAGGCTGGGAGGCACAATTGATATCCAGAATAGCGATGGCGGCATTGCAATAATCATCAGGTTTCCAATAGCAAGCAAGGTCAACGACTTCATCGGAGGTGTAGGCAAGCCGAAAACACAACTCGCGGTAGCCTGAGGAAGTGACACTGTTAAGACGATGGATTTAGGGATAGCGGCCAGGCCAAAAAGGGGTGAATCATTAAGCGGCGATGCCTATTTTGTCGGCGAGTGTGACGGCACGGTGTTTCTGGCCGTGATCGACGGCATAGGACATGGCGAGCATGCGAACAGCACCGCCAACAAAGCGACCTTGTTTCTGGCAAAGCATCTCCATCTGGACCTGATAGCAATGATAAGGGGGTGTCATCAAGAATTGCGCGGAAGCCGCGGCGCTGTTATCGGGCTCGTTTCGATAAACAAAAGCGGAAATGTGCTTTCGTATGCCGGCATCGGGAATATAGAGGGCAGGCTCATAAAGGAAGGGTCTGCCCCGGCAGAGGAAAGGACCTGCGCGACAGCTTGCCCCTCTAAAGATGCGCTCAACGCAGGGGAAACCAAAAAAGTCCGGCATCTGATATCCATGAACGGGATCGTCGGCTGTAACCTGAGAAAGGTGACGGGATTTCAGCATACCTGCCACACAGGGGACACCATCGCGATGTTCAGCGATGGCATATCCTCAAGGATCGACCTTTCTGAGTTCCTGCCGGCGGATGATTTGCAGAAAGCGGCCGAGAAAATTCTTGATAAACACGGCAAGGATGATGACGCTACCATCTTACTGGCAAGGTTGTGATAGGTCACAAACTCAGAGATATAGGGAAGCTCTGATTAAGAGGTGCGGGAGACCTCCCGCCGGGGGTTTGGGGGTGTCCCCCAATTCAAATCCCCCTACATCCCCCTTTGCTAAAGGGGGACAAGAGAGGGTTTCGAGGACGAGGGCGTTGAAAAAAAGGTTTGTGCAACAGGCTCTTGGTCACCAATATATATATTCATAGACAAGATACGGAGTAACTCTCATGGAACAGGGATTTGAAGCAAAAGAGATCACCACAGGAAGCGCCGAGATCGATCGGAAAATGGGGGGAGGCATTCCCAAAGGTTCCTTGACGCTCATCGAAGGCGAATCGGACGCGGGGAAGTCTGTGCTCACCCAGCAGATGGTCTGGGGATCGCTCAACAGCGATTGCCGGGTAACGCTATTCACCACCGAGAGCACCATCAAAAACCTGATGAAGCAGCTCGATAGCCTCGGACTGGGCGTTATGGATTATTTCCTCCTCGATCGTTTCAGGGTGTATCCGCTCCAGCTTGCCAAGGAGTGCACCGATCTGACCTTCGGCTTGAAGGTCATGTCTGAAGCCCTTCAACGAGAGACTGATATCGAGATGATAATCATTGATTCCCTTACCGCCTTTGTCACCAATGTCCCCGTTGAAGCTACTATTGCGTTTTTTGAGGACTGCAAGAATCTTTGCAACGAGGGCCAAACCATTCTCATTGTCATCCATGCCTATGCTTTCAGCGAAAGCACGCTCGTCCGCCTCCGCTCCATGTGCGACGCTCATCTGAATCTGAAGATCGAGAAACTGGGTGACAGGCTATTGAAAGTGCTTGAGGTGTGCAAGATCAGGGGCGCTACCCAGAATACCGGCAATATAGTGAGTTTCGAGATAGAGCCAGGATGGGGAATGAGGATAATACCAATAAGTAAAGCGAAGGTGTAGTGGAGATCGGAGGCAAGGGTCGGCGGTTGGGAATCAGTTTTTTTTGCGGATGGAAAGCTGATATCTGATTTCCTGAATCCTGCCTATCACATATCGGAGTAAGAATGCCGGAAGTAATATTTCCATTTGAATCCAAAAAAGTAGAGTTGAAAGGCGAAGACCTTCTTGAAGCTGGCCTGTATCCCCTGCTGCCCAAGGGACTAAAGGAAGCAGCGAGGGCAAAGCCTTTTCTGCTGGTATATTTGCACATGCTGCCCATAGAAGAGATCGGAATCCCAAAATACTATGATACCCTTCCCAGGAGTCTTGCTGACGAGAAGAACCCAAATTTGATTTACCCGGTGAAGGGGGGGGTTTTTGTTCACATATATCCGGAGCCTCTGAAAGAGAGGCATACTTATGTCTCTATTGAACCCCATCTCACTGCAAACATGGATGCAATCATGCCCAAAATCGAAGAGGCCCTTCTGGATTACACCGAGGAATTCGATTCCCTTGATACCGATGAGGAGAAGACGGAAGGATTCCTCAAGGCCCTGGAGAAGATATGCTATACCAAGGCCGGTAAGGGCAAAGAGAAGGCCAAAGAGAATGGCAAATGCAAAGAAAATGGCGGGTCAACCATCGTGGAAGACAAGGTGATTGAACCCAAAGACAAGGGAACCGGCAAGGTGAATGGCAATGGCAACAAGATACTGGGTGTCAAGAACAGGCTATTTTCGGCCAGGGGAAAATTGTTCTCCAGGGCAGGCGGCAGCAGAGTGGAATTGACTCCCGATGAGATTGAGGCTGTCAGATACCTGGTTGTTCGGGAAAAGGTGGGTGTGGGTGTTCTGGAACCCCTGGTACGCGATATATACGTCGAGGATATCAGCTGTAGCGGACTGGGGCATATTTTCATCGAGCACAAGGTCTTCAAAAGTGTAAAAACCGCTGTATCCTTTGCTAACATGGTAGAGCTGGATGAATTTGCCTTGAGATTGTCTGAGCGTGCCAAAAGGCCGGTTACGCTGCACAGTCCTATTTCAGATGCCACCCTTCCTGATGGTTCCAGAATAAATATCGTATATGGGGAGGATGTCTCCAGAAGAGGAACTAATTTTACCATCAGAAGGGCTATGGGAGTTCCCACAAGCATCATGGAAATATGCGGATTCGGAACCATGACTTACCAGATGGCGGCCTACATGTCAATGATAATCGAGGAAAACATGAACGTTTTCATCGCCGGTGAGACTGCTTCCGGAAAAACGACCACCATAAATGCCCTGACCGCCTTCCTGCTGCCTGAGACCAAGGTAGTGAGCATCGAGGATACGCCGGAATTGGTGGTCCCTCACAAGAACTGGATTCGCGAGGTATCCAGAGAGGCAAAGGAGGGAGGCAAGGGGGGCGCAGTTGGCATGTTCGACTTGCTCAAGGCAGCATTGCGGCAACGCCCAAACATGATAATTATAGGTGAAATCCGAGGAAGAGAAGGGTTGATCGCTTTCCAGGCCATGCAAACCGGTCACGGCGTGATGGCAACCTTCCACGCCGCTTCAGTGGAGAAACTCATCCAGCGTCTCACCGGCGATCCAATCAATGTGCCAAAGGCTTATGTAGATTGTCTGAACGTAGTGCTTATCCAATGTGCTGTAAAGTTGCCCAACGGTAAAATAGGCAGACGAGTTATCAGCATCAGTGAGATTACAGGATATGATTCTGTATCACAATCATTTTCCTTCATTCATGTGTTCATGTGGAACCAGGCTAAGGATAAATTTGAGTTCCCCGGTGACAAAAACAGTTTCCTTCTGGAGGAAAAGATAGCCCCAAAGCGGGGAATCCCTCCGGAAAAGAAGCGGACCATCTATAACGAACTCAACAGAAGAGCCAGAATTCTGGAGCGATTACACAAAGAAAAAGGGGTTACGAATTTCTATGAGCTTCTTGGGGTCCTTAATATGGCGCGTAAAGAAGGGGTCTTCTAAGGGCGATGCTTCTGATGGTGTAGAGCTACCCAAGCTCGCTTCCGGCAAGCAGATCATTCAGAAGAAGAAAGCGTCAAGCACAAAAAGCCAGGAGATATTGTACTTTGACCTCTTCTATCAGCTATCTTATATGGCTTCTATTTCCACGGCCGGAATCAGCCGGGATCGTATCTTTGAATATTCCGCTCAACTCTCCGGCAAGGCGGCTGTGTATTTTAAGGAAATACAGCGCATATCCGTTCATTTGGGCTATGATTATGCGGAAGCGTGTCGTCTGGAAGGCGAGTCTGTGGATGATGAAATGATACGAACGATGTTGCTTCGCCTGTCAGGATCGATGAGTTCGGGCGAATCTGAGGCCGAATTCTTTGGCCGCGAGGCAGATATTTTTGGAACAAGCTACGGCGACCAATACGAGCGCAGGCTGGATGCTCTGAAATTGTGGACTGATGCCTTTAGCGCCCTGATCATCTCAGCCGTTTTGGTCATCATCATTGGCGTAGTCTCAACCATGATATACAAAACAGACCAGGTATTCACAATAGGCTTGGTAGGGCTCACAATAGGTATAGCCATCGCCGGAGCGTGGCTGATATCGCTGATGTCACCCAAGGAATTGGTGCCGCTCCAGCAGCCAAGTTCCAAAGAGCAGAAGCAACTACGAATTTTGATGATGGTGCTTATCCCCTCTGCTGTTGTTGCCGCCCTTCTCTTGTTAGCGAGTAAAGCGAATATGGGGTGGGTGATGATTATATGCGGGCTGCTGATCGCGCCTATCGGATACGTAGCCGTGCAGGATGACAGGAAAATATCTAAAAGAGATGGTGAGATAGGGGCTTTCCTCCGTTCGCTGGGTGGGGTGACCACCGCGATAGGCGCAACCGTCACCGAGGGCATTGCCAGGATGGATCTGCGCGCCATGCCTGTTTTGCGAGAAGGGACCTTGAAGCTGAAGAAGAGGCTGGAGATCGGTATTACGCCCTCTCTTTGCTGGAAACGGTTTGTAGTGGAGACAGGAAGCGTGCTGGTCAACCGAAGCGTGGGTATGTTCCGTGACGCCATGGCGCTGGGTGCAGCGGCAGAAGATGCCGGTAAACGTGCTTCTGCCTATACAGTAAGATTGGACCTCCTCAGAAAAAGACGAAGGCTGATAACCAAGCCTTTTGGTATGCTCACTTTTGCTATGCATGGCGCGGTTTTACTGCTCCTGGTATTTGTAAGCGAGGTCATGACGAGGTTCGGTTCCATGATATTGAATATCGAGTCAGATATACCCGGATCAGCATCCTCCTCTTCTGCTATTGGGGGCTATTTTTCATTTAACTTCGCCGGGCTGCAATTACTGACCAGCCTGCTGATGCCGGTGATTATCATATTGACCGTGGTCAATGCCGTGGCTCCCAAGGTGGCTGATGGGGGGCATAAGTGCAAGCTATTCTACAATTTAGCCATCACTATGTGCATGTCCGGAGCATGCCTGCTTACTGTGCCTTATCTGGTATCGATTATTTTTGGGAGCGTGGGAGGATGATAATCATCAGACAAATCTGTGGTTTGGCAATTTGATTTGCCAAAGAGCCCCGATTTCCAGTCAAAATACCAACAAACAAGGAGGTTGTAATGGGTTTGCTGAAGAAAAAAACTAAGGAGAAAGAGAAACCCGAGGAGATTGCCGGTCTCTTGGCAGATACGGTTTTGGCGGAACGAAAGAACGCTCCCGATTCAACGGGAGGCAATGCGCCGATCTCGGATAATTCTCCCCCATCAATTATTCAGGGGTCTCCGTCACTCCCTGCCGAAGCAAAGGCAGAGCCGCAAAAAGAAAAAAAGATCGATAGCCTTTCGTCACTCGATATCTTTGCCGCTGAAACCGCAGAGACACAGGATGAAGTCAAACTCTCACAGAAACTACCTGAAGTTGATATTAATGACCTGCTGAGGGAGTGCCGGGAGATAGCCGCTATTTTTAAGCAGGATACCCCCAGCGCTTCATGAATAGCACTGACCAGTCCCAATCGATGTAGTGGAGCAGGAGACCAAAAGAAACACGCCTGCTTTAGCTGCCAAAGCACACTTCAAGCACAACAAATTATTTAGAAGGGCTGGGCATTTTTATTCACGCGCAAATCCCCAGCCCTTCCCTTTGTTGGCCCTTGCTTCCGGTAATGATATTTTTAGCTCTTTCCGATTCTGAACATCTTGGTCTTACACGTTGGGCATACACCTTGAGTTGCTGGTTTGCCATTCTTCATAGTGATGGCTTTGGCATCCTTCATTTCCTTTTTGGCGCGGCATTTTACACAGTATGCTTGCATTGTCTACCTCCTCCTTTTGTAAGATTAAGTATTACGTGTATTACGTGCAATAATAATCTATCATTTCTAGAATGTCAACAGTAACGTGCTTATTGTTTTATTTTTCCTCTCGCAGTGATGATGCAGAGATCGTATCCGATGATCAAAGTAACTAGTGTAGTGTCTTACAAATAACTTTACGCGGTTTGTCATTCCGGACTTGATCCGGAATCCACGTTCTGTATCTGGATTCCCGCTTGCGC
>Ga0265296_1002979_pt1 | contig 16311 bp, 17 predicted proteins | sample MunlanPumphouse1_FD_189073 | JGI IMG/M metagenome (GOLD analysis project Ga0265296, IMG submission 189073) | Groundwater microbial communities from a municipal landfill in Southern Ontario, Canada - Pumphouse #1 | ecosystem: Environmental > Aquatic > Deep subsurface > Groundwater | place... | reverse complement strand
TCAAAACATTAGAACATTACATTCAAAGCCAAGGTAAGACACCTAAAGAACTTCAACTAAGACTGCTTTAGCTTCAGAGTCATGCCTCCTCCCATACCCTGTGCTCTTGGCACAGGGTGATTGATTATTGAAAACCCCGGATCAAGGTCCGGGGTTTATTTTTTTATGAAAGCCCCTGTGATCACAAAGATCTCATGCTATAATATCCTCACATGTTATTGGAGGAATTATTTTTTCAAATCGGGTTGATTGTCGCGATTGCTGGCCTCCTTTCCTTGGCAGCTTCTTTTTTGCGTCAGCCGCTCATCATTGCGTATATTTTGACAGGCGTGATCGTAGGCCCCAGTGTTTTAGCCGTCACCCATAATACCGAAATTTTTCAAGTCATGGCCGAGCTTGGCGTGGCATTTTTGTTATTTACCGTGGGGCTTGGTCTCAATTGGCGCAGTGTCAAAGATGTCGGAGGAATTTCTTTGGCAACCGGGGTGGGGCAAGTATTGTTTACCTCGGTCGCCGGTTTTGCCGTGGGACTTCTTTTGGGACTTGATACGCTCACCAGCCTTTATCTTGCCGTGACGTTTGCATTTTCCAGTACCATCATTGTCGTGAAGCTCCTCATGGATAAGGAAGAATTGAATACCCTCCATGGGCGCATCAGTGTCGGTTTTCTTTTGGTGCAAGACTTTATCGCCATGTTGCTCTTACTTGTTGTCGGAGCTTTTTCAAGCGGAGCCACCTTGGAACACATCTTTGTCAATTCCCTGTTGAAGGGAATCATCATTATTCCTCTGTTGTGGTTTGTCTCCGCAAAAGTGGTTCCTCCGCTCTTAGCGCATGTGGCAAAATCACAAGAGCTCCTCATGGTCTTCGCGCTTTCCTGGTGTTTTCTTGTGGCCGGTGTCTTAACATTTTTTGGTTTCGGGGTGGAAATCGGTGCCTTGTTAGCAGGGATGAGTTTATCGGGAAGCGTCTACCATCGAGAGATCAATGCACGCGTGCGACCCTTGCGGGATTTTTTTCTCATCATGTTTTTTGTGATTTTGGGCGCGCGTCTGGATCCCGGAAGTCTTGCCACAAACTGGCTTCCTATTGTGGCATTCTCTGTGTTTGTTTTGATCAGCAATCCTCTGGTGGTGCTCCTGTTGATGCGCGCGTTTGGGTATCATCCGCGTACCGGATTTTTAACCGGCATAGCGATCGCACAAATTTCAGAGTTTACCTTCATCGTTTTGGCAGCCGGCATTGTCGCAGGACATATTGGGGAACAGACCATGGCGATCGCGACTCCTGTGGCGCTCATTACGATTGCCGTGAGTTCTTATCTCATCAAACACAACGAGCAAGTGTATGCCTGGCTTCATCCTCTCTTACGCTTTTTAGAACCGGCTCACGTGCTCGAAGAAGAAAAACTCAAGGAGCGCAAAGCCTCGCAGGTCCTTTTGTTCGGCTATCACCGCATGGGCGCGGTCCTTCTTCCGAGTATTAAAAAATTGCACAAGTCCTACACCATTGTGGATTTTGATCCGCAAGCCATCCGAGAGTTAAGCGAAGTGGGTGAACCCGTGGTGTACGGGGATGTGGGAGATGAAGGATTTTTGCAAGAGTTGCAAGCGCAAAAAACCCGTCTTATCATTTCTACCATTCCGGACGTTTCCGTGAGTCTCTCAATATTGGCGTATTTGCATCGTCATCATTTTACAGGCACCGTGGTTGTTTCCGCACATCGTCCGGAAGAAGCTCACCGTTGTTATACGGCGGGAGCAACGTTTGTCATTGTGCCAAGCGTTTTGGGAGGCGAACGATTTACCCAACTTTTGGCATCGCAAAAAACCAAGCGGCGAGAATGGGAAACCTGGGTGGAGGCGTGTGGAAAAAATACCGGGGCCCATCAACGTCAACGAAAGGGATCAAAGAGGAAAAAAATTCTATGAGGATCACCGCAGAATTTTCTCATCAGGGGAGAGAGGAGGCCGGAAGTTTTCAAGACGAACAAGAAACGTCATCTGTTTTGAATCTGGGGATGGAAGTCGCACGGACGGGAACAGGGGAACGTCCACACGCGGGAACCGATGTCAAAATAAATCTTCCGCAAGATCATGCGGCAGGATTGTTTGACAGTCATTTTCCCCACGGGGGGAGCGACGTGGTCGCTCGCGTTTTTGCAAAAGCGTGCGGAAGCGATTTGGATCGTCAATGGGCAAATTACCAGCAGGCTCATGGAGCGACGGTGGAACAAGGCCGTGCGTTTATGGATCGCCAGATACAAGCGGCATTGGATGAAGCGATGAGTCGGCTCGGATCTTTTTATGTTCAAGAGCGTCTTCCCGGAAATTTTCAACCGCCCTTATCTTTGGGGTTTGCAAAACTCAGTTATCAAGAAGGGAGCGTGTGCGCCCATGTGTTTCGGGCGGGAGACACCCGCGTCTATCTGTATCGCGGAAAAGAACTTTATACATTTGGAAAAGAGAGGAAAGAAGGATTGCATCCGCGAAAGGAAAGGGAAACGGAAATTAAACGGGTGGAAGTGCTCTCGGGAGATCGTCTTGTTTTTGTGAATGATGAGGTGGAGCGTCATCTTTCTTCCAAAGAACTTTCTCGTCTGTTAAATCAACATCCCAATGCCAAGGGAGCGGAGCAAGCCATCCAACAAGCAACCGTCGCCGCCTTTGCGCGCCAACATCAAAAGGGAAATTTGGATGTGGATGTGTCTGCCGTTGTCTTTGAAGTGCCGGCGCAAGCCCCTCCGGCAGTGAAAGAGAAGAAGGCGTCTTCCGTTTTGTCCGCTTTGGAGTATGAGCAGGCTCAAGAACGATTGATCGTCTTAAGGCAAGAGATTGCAAGATTGGAACGCGATTTTTCGGTAGCGAAAGAACGAAGGGCTCCTCCTTTGGAGCAAGCCGAGCTTGCGGCGGAACGATGGCAATTGGAGCGACAAGAAGCGCAACTCACCTATCAAATCGCTTTTTCCCGCATCAGGGATTTACGAGAAAAATATCCTCCTCAATTTCGTCCGGGAACGCGTGTTCGTCATGGGGGAAAGACGGTTCAAAAAGAAGGATGGATCGTGCTTCGATGTGATGACCGCATGGTATTGCCTCCGCAGGGAACGTTTAATGATCATTTCGGGATGTATGAGATTCGTCCTGCCGGCGGCGATCAGACAGAGTGGGTGAATCAATTTCAATTGGAAGGATGGCAAGGAGGAACGCCGACCGATCAACATCAGCGTGCGTTGGGATTTGAAGCCCATCGGCAATTACGTTCAAGCATGGCGGCTTTTTATCATGCACAGGAACAATGGCAATTGTGGAAAGCAAAACAGCAATCCTTGGCGGTAGAGCAAGCAAGACAAACCGCGCACCAAGAAGGGGAGAGAGGACATGTCACACAAGAGATGGGAGAAATGGCTCAAGTGCCTTCTGCTGCAGAACAACAGAGAAAAGAGATAGACGCATTACGAGAGGAGTTTATTGAACTGCAAAATCTTGAACACAGACGAACCGCTCACGCCCTTTCTTCTGTGGAAGAAGCAAGGCGGCGGCAATTAAGTCTTGTGATCGCTGCCTATGGTGGAGTATCTGGTGTCGAACGTTTGCTACGAGAGTCCAAACATTATCAAGGAAGGTAGACCGGTTTCAAGAATGGTTGGAATATTCTCTTGACACCCGTGGTTAGCACTCTATAATTATGAGTGCTAATTTTATGAATGAGCGACAAGAGCAAATTTTACAGTGGATTGTGGAGGTTTATATCCGTACGGCCGAGCCGGTAGGGTCTAAGTTTTTGTGTGAACGTCATGAAATGTCCTGTTCTTCGGCCACGATCCGCAATGATATGGTCCTGTTGGAACAAGAAGGATACCTCCGACAACCGCATACTTCTTCCGGACGTGTGCCTACGGAGAAGGCGTATATTCATTATCTCCAATATCTTCAAGGGCAAACAAAAACAAAGAAAAGTTACAAGTCTCAACTGCGTCAAGCGATAAGCGATGATCAAAGTGAAGAAGCGATTATAAAATCTCTCGCAAAAGCCATGGTGGATTTATCCGGAGAAACGGCGATTGTCGCGTTTGATCCTCGTTGGAGTTATTACACGGGTGTTTCCAATTTATTCGCCAAGCCCGACTTTCACGATCTGGAAGTTGTGCGATCTCTCTCCGCCCTTGTGGATCGGTTTGATGATGTGGTGCAGGAAATTTTTGAAAAGATTCCCGAGCATCCCGAGGTGTGGATCGGGAGTGAAAATCCGTTTGGCAAAGAGATGTCCTCCGTAATCGTCAAGTACAAGCTTCCCAATCATCACGTGGGTCTCCTGGGACTTATCGGACCACTGCGCATGGATTATCAAAAAAACGTCACGCTTTTGCAGGAGGCAAAAGAAGTGCTTGATGAAGAATAATTTTTATGGAAGAACCGCAAACCACACCGACACCGCAACCAACGGATGAAAAAAATACAACACCTGTCCTTTGTCCTTCTTGTCAGGAATATGTGGATGGTTGGAAACGCGCTTTGGCGGACTATGACAATCTCAAAAAAGAACTGGTGAAAGAAAAGGAGAGGATCCGAACAACAACAAAAGAAGATTTTGCTCTTCAGCTTCTTCCGGTTATGGATCATTTTACCCAAGCGCTTCAACATGAGCCCGAAGAACTATCCGCTCAAGCAAAAAAATGGATACAAGGAGTGTTACACATTCGACGTCAATTGGAAGAAGTGTTGAAAGAGTTTGGCGTGGAGGCTTATGGAGTTCTCGGCGAGACCTTTGACCCCAATCTTCATGAAGCGGTGGAGCAACGGGAAGAAGAAGGAAAAGAAGACGGAACCATTCTGGAGGTACAGCAACAAGGATGGCGTTTGGGGTCGCGGGTGATTCGTCCGGCGCGGGTCATTGTGAATCATCTTTCTTTCTAATGTCTGTGGGAGGATTTCCCTTCCACCCTTTTATTCATAAACGTATTCCTTATGTCTCTTATCCGATGGTCTCCTCTTTTTTCCATGGATCCTTTTGAGGATAGGGAAAAGTTTTTTGAAGGATTCCCTTCAACCGCGCATCGTGGGTTACAAGGATTCTTACCGGCGGCCGATCTTTATCAAACAAAAGATGCGGTGATCGTGGAGCTTCCTTTGGCCGGGGCGGATCCGGAAAAGGTGGATATCTCGATTAAAGATGACGTTCTTCATGTCAAAGGAACGACCGAAAAGAAAATCGAGGTGGAGGATCGCCAGTATATGCATCGAGAAATTCGCCGCGGCTCGTTTGAACGCTCTATTCCGCTTCCGGCCCATGTCCAAGGAGATCGCGCCAGCGCGATCTCTGAAAACGGGTTACTGAAGATTTCCGTTCCCAAAGTGGAACCGGCAAAGAGTGAAAAGAAAATTAAAGTGCGCGTGGAAAAGAAAGAAGAAAAATAGGAGATTAATTTTGGAGAGGAGTGTGGAAATATCTAATTTCCAATTTCTAATTTCTAATGAAGGAAGGGTGTCAATTTTTGATATCGCCGATAGGCTCCACCATTAGACATTGGAAATTGGGAATTAGAAATTTAAAAAATTTCCTCTCCGGCGCTTACTCACTTATTTTTCTGCAATGTACGAACGTACCATAAAATTATGATCGAAATTAAACAGGATTTTATTTCAACCATCGTGGTTGATGCGAAGACGAAAGGCCAGCTTCGAGGTTGGCTCGAAAAACCCGAAACCATGCGAGCGGAGGATGTTGCTTCTTTGTTTAATCAGCTTGAATCCATTTCCTTTTTTTCATTCATGGAACAAATCGCGGCCAGAAAAGCAAAAAAATCCGAGCCGGCTTTTACCTTGGTCTTGTATGCGGAAGAGATGGGAGTAGAGGAAGGCACCTTAAAGGCGAATCTCCTGAAATTAAAAAGATTGATGGAACAGAAAGAACGGTTTGGGATCGCCAGTTGCGTGATGAGAGGAAATGAAAATCAAAGAGGCATGTTTGATTTGGTGCCCGGACTTTTCGGAGTGGTGGATTTTTCGCCGGAGCAGAATTGAATTCTATAAAATAAAAATGAACCTTTTAACATTTTATGTCAAAAATACTCGGTATTGATCTTGGAACCACTAATTCCTGCATGGCCATCATGGAGGGTGGTCAACCGAAAGTGATTGAAAATGCAGAAGGCGCTCGCACCACTCCTTCCGTGGTCGCGCTTTCAAAAAGCAATGAACGGCTGGTGGGCACGCCCGCCAAACGGCAATCGGTCACCAATCCTTTCAATACGTTATTTTCCATTAAACGGTTGATCGGTCGGCGCTATAACGACAGTGAAGTGCAACAGGATAAAAAAGTGTTTCCTTTTGAGATTGTGCAAAAAGGAGAGGGAATTGTCGTCAAAATGTCCGGCAAGGAATATACGCCGGAAGAAATTTCCGCCATGGTGTTACAGAAATTAAAACATGATGCCGAAGAGAGGTTGGGAGAAACGATCACTGAAGCCGTGATCACGGTCCCCGCGTATTTTGATGATGCGCAGCGCAACGCCACCAAGGTCGCGGGAGAAATTGCTGGCCTTCAGGTGTTGCGTATTATCAACGAACCGACGGCGGCTGCGCTCGCTTACGGCTTTGATAAAAAGAAAGGTCAACAGATTGTGGTGTACGATTTGGGAGGGGGAACGTTTGACGTTTCGGTTCTTGATATTTCAAGCGATACGGTTGAAGTGAAATCAACAAACGGAGACACCCATTTGGGCGGGGATGATTTTGATCGCGTGATTATCAATTGGATTTTGAGTGAATTTAAAAAACAAGAAGGGATTGATCTTTCCGGAGATCCTTTGGCCATGCAGCGCGTGAAAGATGCGGCGGAACGCGCGAAGATTGAGCTTTCCACCGCTCAACAAACCGAGATCAATCAACCTTTTATTACCTCGGACGCCAACGGTCCCAAGCATTTGGTCATGACATTTACACGACCCAAGTTGGAGGAGCTTTGTCATGAGTTGGCGCAAAAGACATTGCAACCGGTGACGCGCGCCCTGCAAGATGCCGGTGTCGATAAGGATAAAATCGATGAAGTGTTATTGGTGGGCGGCATGACGCGCATGCCTCTTATTCAACGGTTGGTCGAAGAATATTTTGGAAAAAAATCAAATATCAGTGTGAATCCGGACGAAGTCGTTGCTATGGGTGCTGCCGTTCAGGCAGGCGTCTTGCGTGGAGAAGTGAAGGATGTGTTGCTCTTGGATGTCACCCCTCTTTCTCTTGGCATTGAAACGTTGGGAGGAGTGATGACCAAGCTCATTGAACGCAATACCACGATCCCCACTTCCAAGACACAAATTTTTTCTACGGCTGCCGACAGTCAGACAACTGTGGAGATTCATGTCCTGCAAGGAGAACGTGAAATGTCCGGAGACAATAAAACCCTCGGACGCTTTATTTTATCCGGTCTTCCTCCGGCCCCGCGGGGCATTCCGCAAATCGAGGTCAAGTTTGATATTGATGCCAACGGCATTTTGAATGTGTCCGCTACGGATAAAGCCAGCGGTCGCAGTCAGCAAATCACCATCACGGCTTCCACAGGGTTATCAAAGGAAGAAATAGAACGTATGAAACAGGAGGCTGAAGTGCACGCCGAGGAAGACAAGAAAAAGCGCGAGCATGTCGAACATCAAAATCTTGCCGAGACTATGATTTATACGACAGAAAAAATGTTGCAAGAGGCTGGCGATAAGATCAGCGAAGCCGAGCGTAAGGAAGTGCAAGAAAAGGTTGAAGCCTTAAAACAAGTGAAGGATAGTCAGGATCATGAGGCCATCAAACGCACGGCAGATGAATTGTCTCAAGTGGCGCAACGCGTAGGCGCCAAGATGTATCAACAAACGCAAAGTCAACCACAAACCGGTCCGCAAAATCCCGAACCTCCTAAAAATGATGAAGGGCCTATGGACGCTTCGTTTGAAGAAAAGAAATAGGACTTACGCGTTTGGCGCATAACTTTGTCAAAACCTACATTTTTTGCTCAACGTATGTCTCATACGTCTCGCAAAAATTTTCAGTTTTTCCTCGTTCTGCATCCAAACGTGTAAGTCCTAAAGAAAGGATATTATATGGCTTCGACGGTTTCCTCACACGCGCCCCAAAGCTTTGACGAGTATCTCGTCGCGATGGCGGAGCATCAAGAATCTTGTGTCAAAACCGAGGCGGTGATCCCGCCTCCGGTTTCTTGTTCGCAGGTGACCGACACGATGTACCGATTGGCGCAGTGGCATGTTTTTTCCATTCTCGTGGCCGTGGTATTTCTTGCCATGATTATTCAACTCTCCAAGCTTGCGCTTAAGGAAAAATAATATGAGCAAGGATTATTATCAGATGCTTGGAGTGCCTCGCGGCGCGAGTGCCGAGGAAATCAAAAAAGCGTTTCATAAATTGGCGCATCAACATCATCCGGACAAGGCCGGAGGCAATGAAGAAAAGTTTAAGGAGATCAATGAGGCCTATCAAGTCTTGAGTGATCCGCAAAAGCGTGCGCAGTATGATCAATTTGGATCGGCCGCTTTTGAACAAGGAGGATTTCAAGGCGGAGGACAAGGATTTGATTTTTCCGGTTTCAACGGATTTGAAGATTTGGGAGATGTGTTTGGAGATATGTTCGGATTTGGCGGGACACGATCCCGCCGATCTCATCGCGCGCGCGGAGCGGATATTCAAGTGGATATTGACATGACGTTTAAAGAAGCCGTATTTGGCGGAGAACGCGAAATCACCCTCACAAAATTTTCTTCTTGTCATCGTTGCGGGGGAAACGGCGGAGAGCCCGGGGCTTCGGTCAAAACCTGTGAAACGTGCGACGGGAGCGGGGTGGTCATCACCGCACAGCGAACGATTTTAGGCATGGTCCAAAGCAAACGTGCCTGTCCTTCTTGCCAAGGGCAAGGGCAAACTCCTTCAAAAAATTGTATGACCTGTCAGGGGGAAGGAATAGAAAAGCAACGTAAGACGCTGGTCGTCACCATCCCTCCGGGAGTCGAAGAAGGAAACGTGTTGCGCCTGCGGGCAGAAGGGGAAGCCGTTAAAGGAGGAAATCCCGGCGATTTATTTATCCGTATTCATGTGCGATCGGATAAAAGATTTCATAAAGAAGGAAGCACGCTTTACACAAAAAAAATAATCGGGTTTACACAAGCGGCCTTGGGAGACAAAGTGGATGTGGAGACCGTGGACGGAGTCGTGGAACTGATGATTCCCGCAGGCACACAAACAGGAGCCCAATTTCGTCTGCGGGGAAAAGGAGTGCCCATACGTTCCGGGCGCGGGGATCAGATTGTGGAAATAGAGGTGGTGACTCCCAAAAAACTTTCCAAAGAACAAAAACAGCTTTTGGAAAAACTTGATCTGCGAGGATGATTTTTATGTTTCGCCTTCTCGCACAAAAAGGAAAAGCGCGTCGCGGTCAGATCGTCTTGGCGCACGGAGTCGTGGAGACCCCGTGCTTTATGCCCATTGCCACCAAAGGCGCCGTGAAGACCGTGACTTCCAAAGAACTGGAAGAAGTGGGGACGCAGATATTGTTATCCAACACGTATCATTTGTTGTTGCGTCCGGGTCTTGAGGCCATGAAAACGTTGGGAGGTCTTCATCATCTCATGGGCTGGAACAAACCTCTCCTCACCGACAGCGGAGGGTATCAAGTCTTCAGTCTTTCCAAACTCAACAAGACGACCGAGGAAGGCGTCACGTTTCAATCCCACATGGACGGATCCAAGATTTTTTTAACCCCGGAATCTTCCATGGAAATGCAGCAGGCGATCGGGTCGGACATTGTGATGTGTTTTGATGATGTGGCCGCGGGAGGATCGACCCATGAAAGACACAAGGAGGCGATGGAACGTTCCTTGCGTTGGGCGGCACGATGCAAGGAGGCCATGAAGAGTGCTCAAAATCAAAAACTCTTCGGCATTATTCAAGGAGGAACCGATGAGGAGCTGCGCAAAACTTCTCTCGAAGGATTGCGGACGATCGGGTTTGACGGATATGCGATCGGCGGACTTTCGGTGGGAGAACCGCGAGAAGATGCCTATCGGATGGTTTCTTTTCTCAGTGACTATTTACCTAAAGACACTCCACGGTATTTTATGGGTGGCGGTATGCCCGAGGAAATTGTGTTTTATGTTTCGCAGGGGATTGATCTGTTTGATTGCGTCCTTCCCTCGCGTAATGCCCGTCACGGTTTTTTATTTGTCTGGAAGCAAGACCCTCGTGAAGTTGATTGGGCGTCCTGTCCCACGGATTTTTATGAAAAGATGCATATCACCAATCAGCTCTATCAATTTGATGAATCTCCCCTTGATCCCCATTGCGACTGCATGACGTGTCAGACCTATTCCCGCGCCTATCTGCGTCATCTGTTCTCTGTCGATGAACTTTTGGCTCTGCGTCTTTCCACCATTCACAATCTTCGATTCTATCACCGACTTCTGGAGGCGCTACGAATATGGATAGAAAAAGAAATCCATTGAACCTATAGCGAGTTTTGCTTTCCTCCTGCTATCCCGAGGAACAACGTGACGAGGGATCCCCTTCATGAAAAGATTTTCTTTTACCAACGGGGCTTCGGAGGGGGAAAGAAAAAAACGGGACAGGTTCCCGTTTTTGCGTCGTGAGGTTTACGTAATGATCGTCAGAAAAAGATAGAGACAAACGCCGATCAAAAGGAGGAGGGCGATATATTCACCATCACTGATCAACTCGTCCTTTTCGTCGAGAGGAGAAGCGTCCAAAGAAATTTTCAAAATGCGTCTGCGATCCGTTTTTGTGACGTCCGCCGGGTATCCTTTTTCTTTCAGAGCAAGGACCAAGAAGGTGTCGATCCAATGCCCCGGAAGGGACAACGTTTCAAGGTCCAGATGAATGTTGGATTTTCCCAGCACGGTCGCGCGTTGTTCTGCCAAAGGGAGGATTTGATTTTCGACAATTTCCGTCGCCAAGGATTGAGCCATCTTGTGATGCTCGAGTGTTTTACCTTGCGGCATGCTAACAGCGTCCATACACGATGAAGATGAGAATGAGAAGAATACCGCAAAGCCAGAGGAGGCGATTTTCGGTCGCGTTGGCTTCACAATATCTTCCATATGGTTGGATGTTCTTATCCATGGAAGTCTCCTTGAAAAGAACACAAGCTTCATCAAACATCCAAAAAATATTTTCGTCAACAGGAAGGAGGATAAACAATCTCTGTCAACATACAGGTGTTTTTGTTACAATGGAGCCAATACGTATGCCTGCTATTGTGACGTTTCCTCTTGCGGTTGTGCGTGAGGGAATACAAAGTTTTTTCGGGTTTCCCCTGTGGTGGTACACACGAGGAGTTGTTTTGGTTGCAGAGCGATTGAAACAATTTTGGATTTTTTCCGCGCGCATGACCGGTGTATCCGTGTGGATGCGCAATCTTTTTGTTCCCATGTTTGGAGACGTTTCGATTGCCGGACGCATCATCAGTTTTTTCCTGCGACTCATCATGGTCATGTGGAAAATTTTTTTGTTGGGTCTGTGGGCCTTGTGTTTGATCGCTCTTTTTCTTTTTTATCTTGTCTTGCCGTTTATTTGTTTGCTTGGCCTTTTTTATCATCTTTCGGGAATTTTTTCCGTTTGATATGGACCCACAAATACCCACTTCAAAAGGTCCGCGCTGGAGCGTCACAATCAATCATCACTCTTATGTCTGGGATGAATCTTGGGATCCCGCTTCTTTAGCGTTACGCAAACAACAGGCTCTGATTCATAAAATAGTGGACGCAAGTGTTTGGGGATTGTTTGTGATCGGAGTGGTCGCCTGGCTTATTCCACTTATTGTCCATGTGACAAGCGGAGGTTTCTTTGCTCTCTTTTCTCTGCAAATGGTCCTGTGGAATGTTCTTGTGCCTTCCGTGACGGGAGTGATCCTTACGGCGACCGGACTTGTGGGGTGTTTCTTTTTTTATCGCTTGGTTTCTCGTTTGCAAATACATCTCACGATTCCTTGTCGTAATCAGGATCTTTCAGAACCTCTTCCTGAAGTGCAAGGATACGGTGGAGGATCAACGCGCAGTATTACACCGCTGTTTGACGGAGCGGCTCAAAAAGCGATTCAAGACGCCTATGAGCTTGCGGTCCGCTTTGGTCATGCCCAGGTTGAACCCATCCATTTGTTAATCGGCACCCTTTCCGCTCAAAGTGTTTCCGTGCTTTTTGCGCGATTGGGATTAGTTTTTGAGACCATCAAAGATATTCTTCAGCGCCGCTTGGCTTCTCGGTTGCCCGGAACGCCTACGATTTTTTCTTCCGAGACCGAACAAATTTTATTACGCGCTTTTGTCAGCGCGTACGGACAAGATCGCCAAAGAATCAGCGTCGTGGAAATCTTTGCCGAGTGTTATCGCGCGGATTCTTTTTGGCGAGAGCTCTTGTATGACGTCTCGATTGATGAGACCAAGCTTTTGAATGTGGTGGAGTGGATGCGCATTATAGAAAAAATGCGAGAGCGGCATGAACAGTTTCAACAATCCGCCTTGCTCAAACCCACCGGCCCCATGAATCGCGCCATGACGTCGGTCTCCACACCCATCTTGGATTCTTTTGCAAATGATCTGACACTCGAGGCTGTCCGTGGATCTTTGCCCATGCTCATTGGGCGAGAACAGGAAATGGAAGATATGTTACGGATGATCGAGGGAGGACAACAAAGTGTGCTCCTTGTCGGACCCGATGGGGTGGGAAAGACCGCCCTTGTTGCCGGGTTGGCACAGCGGATGGTGGAAGAGCGTGTCCCAAACCTGTTGCAAGACAAACGACTTATCAGTCTTTCTCTTCCATTTTTAGTTTCGGGGGCGGCACCCGCTCAAGTGCAAGACCGTTTGATACAGATTTTGGGAGAAGTGGCACAGGCAGGAAATATCATTTTAGTTCTCGAAGATTTGGAACACTTGCAAGAAGCGCAAGGAGGTTTTGAACTCAGTTCTCTTCTTGTGGATTTTCTTTCTCGCGGATTGACTTTTGCCATTGCGACCACACAGCCGCGCGCGTATGTTTCCACCTTGGAGTCTTCCGCTTTTTCTCGCGTGTTTCAAACACTCATGATGGAAGAGCCCGATCATACGCAAGCCATCCATATTTTGGAATCCAAAATGCCCTTTTTGGAATATGAACAGGATGTTATTTTTACCTATGAAGCCGTGGCAAAAGCCGTGGAACTGACCGACCGTTATCTCCATGAATCTTTTTTGCCGCAAAAAGCGATTGAAGTTTGTCAGGAAGCGGCCCTTGTGGTGCGACGCAAGCAAGGGAAAGGCGCGTTTGTCACAGGAGAAGAAATCGCGGCGATTGTGGCCGGAAAAACAGGTATTCCTCTCACGCAAGTGGCGACACAAGAAAAAGATATTCTTTTGCATTTGGAAGAAGAGATGCACAAACGGGTGATTGGGCAAAATGAAGCCGTGAGCGCCGTGGCTTCGGCCCTGCGTCGCGCGCGCGCGGAATTGCGTTCCACCACGCGCCCTATCGCCACCTTTTTATTTCTTGGTCCCACGGGAGTGGGAAAGACCGAACTGGCAAAGACCATTGCCGCGACCTATTTCGGATCGGAAAAACAGATGTTGCGGTTTGATATGTCCGAGTATCAAGAAAAAAGCAGTGTGGACCGTTTGATCGGAACGCCGGGAAATCGGGAAGGCGGGTTATTGACCGAGGCGGTGCGCCGACAACCGTTTGCCATTGTCCTTTTGGACGAGCTTGAAAAAGCGCACCCGGATATTGTGAATCTTTTTTTGCAAGTCTTTGAAGACGGACGTCTCACCGATACGGCCGGTCGCACGATTGATTTTACCAACACGATTATTGTGGCGACCTCTAATGCGGGAACCGCCTATATTCAAGACGCCATTGCGGCGGGAGAATCACTTGAACAAATCAAAACGCATTTATTGCAAGATCAACTGCGTGCCATTTATCGCCCGGAGTTTTTGAATCGTTGTGATGGAGTCATCGTATTTCGTCCGCTTCAAAAAGAGGAGATTTACGAAATTGCCAAGCTTATGATCGCGCAAGTAACGGCACGATTGGAACCCAAAGGTATCGGATTTCGCGCCGAAGACGCGGCCCTGGATGCGCTTGTGGAAAAAGGGTTTGATCCGCAGTTTGGCGCGCGGCCTCTGCGACGCGTGATACAAGAGGAAGTGGAAAACGCCATCGCACAAGCATTGCTTGAGGGGCAGGCGAAGCGTCGCGACACCATTGTTTTGGAAGCCGGAGGAACGATCCGCATTGAATCCGCACCCGTTTTATGAACACCATTCTTTTTGGTTGGGGCATTTTAGCTTTTGTGTTTTCTTTTTTTGGAACCGTGGCTGTCACACGGCTGTCATTGCGTTTCCATCTTGTTGATCGTCCAGGCGAAGCGCGTAAAAAAATCCATCATCATCCCATTCCTCAAATGGGAGGCTTGGCGATTTACGGTTCGGTCGTTGTGATTACTCTTGTCGTTGTAGGACTCACCCCGTTTTTAACTTCCGGAGAAATCACGTTTTCTCATTACGCAGGGATTTTACTTGGAGGATTGATCCTCATGATCGGAGGAGCTTTTGATGATCGCTATAGTCTTCCTCCGTATCTTTCCATTGTGGCGCCGGCGTTTGCCGCCGTCGTTGCGATCTCATTTGGAATCGGCGTGGAAAAACTCACCAATCCTTTTGGCGGTGTCATTATTCTTGAGGCTTGGCAATCCGATCTTTTGGTTTTCGTCTGGCTCATGGGGGTCATGTACACCACGAAGTTTTTGGACGGACTGGATGGCTTGGCCACATCGGTTTCCAGTGTTGGAACCCTCATGATCATGCTTCTTGCTCTCACCCTCACGTATTATCAACCGGATGTCGCGTTGTTTGCCGCGATTATTTTGGGAGCGCTCCTGGGATTTTTATTTTGGAATTATCATCCGGCTTCCATTTTTTTGGGAGAAGGCGGGAGCACCTTGGTAGGATATCTTTTGGGAATCCTTGCGGTGATCTCAGGCGGAAAACTTGCCACCGCTTTGCTTGTCTTGGGGATTCCGGTCATGGATGTCATCTGGGTTATTTTACGCCGTGGAAAACACGGAGGCATACGCGCCCTTTTCAGAGGAGACCGTAAACATTTGCATCACAGGCTTTTGGATTTGGGCTGGGGTCAGCGACGCGTTTTTTTATTTTATGTGTTTGTGTCCACGGCCTGCGGGATCATCGCGCTTTTACTTCAAAGCAAAGAAAAACTTGTGGCCTTGATCATTCTTGCCGTCCTGATGGTTTTGGGCGCTTCTTATCTTGTTCATAAAGAACATCTTGTCGCCTGTGCGTGCAAAAAATAAATTTTGGATCGCAGGAGGGATTTTCCTTCTTCTTTTTTTTGTCGGAGGATGGTGGCTTGGTTTTTCGCTTAAAGAGACGTCAACCGAAGGTGCGGTTCGTTGTCCGGACGGGACGGAAGTTTTTGTGCGTATTGCCGATGAGTCAAAGGAACAAGTTCAAGGATTGGGTGGAGTCGCCGAGCTTTCAGAAACGGAGGGGATGTTGTTTTTGTATAAGGAGCCTTGGAAGGCCTCTCATTGGATGAAGGAGATGCTGATTCCGATTGATATTCTTTGGCTCCTGGACGGAACCGTTGTTTTTATTGCCGAGGAAGTTCCTGTTCCCATCGCGGGTGAAGAGCTTGTGCATTATCGTTCGAGCGTACCGGCCAATCAGGTATTGGAAGTTTCCGAAGGTTTTGTGGCAAAACATGGGATTTTGGTGGGGGACTACCTTGACGTACAGGTGCCCTGACCGTATACTTTCGGCACATTCTTAATCGCTGGCACACTCGCTTTACGCGCAGGAGCCGCGTCTATCCATTATGTTGGCTGTCATTCAAACCGGAGGAAAACAATATATTGTCCACGAAGGACAAGAACTCCACATCGAGCTTCTCGCTCAAGAAATTGGAAGCGCTTTTACCCCTGATGTCTTATTAACGTTTACCGAAGATGGCAGTGATGCCAAAGTTGGTACCCCAACGGTTGCAGGAGCAAAGGTGGAGGCCACGATCCTTGAACATGGAAAAGAGAAAAAAGTTTCCGTGGTCAAGTACAAACCAAAGGTGCGTTATCGTCGCAATGTCGGTCATCGTCAGCCTTTCACAAAAATCAAGATTGAAAAAATCTCCGCCTAAGAGGCTGTCCCAAAACTCCCGTTCCATTGGGAGTTTTTGGTTTGTGGAAAAGCGCTCAAACAAAAAAGATTCTCTCGCGAGATCTTATGAAAGGATTTTCTTAAAGTTGTGAGCGAGAGAGATG
>Ga0265296_1002978_pt1 | contig 16317 bp, 14 predicted proteins | sample MunlanPumphouse1_FD_189073 | JGI IMG/M metagenome (GOLD analysis project Ga0265296, IMG submission 189073) | Groundwater microbial communities from a municipal landfill in Southern Ontario, Canada - Pumphouse #1 | ecosystem: Environmental > Aquatic > Deep subsurface > Groundwater | place... | reverse complement strand
TCCCCCCCTCTGGCCCAAACCGACCCCCCCTTACCATTTCTGGGTAGGCCGCACAACAACCGCTCCGTCAGAGCCCTTCTTAAAAACCCTGTAAAAAAGGTGTGCAATATTGCACAAATCCCATTTTTGATGAGGGGGTCTGCGGTCGACCCCCCCACCTCACGGCTCCAGAATCGTTCTGACCCCCCCCACCCTGCTGCGTTCTGGCGCGAGCGGACCCCCCCTCTTGATTAGTTCCGGATGGTCTGCGATGGTTCGTTTACGACGTTAAGGTTCACGCAAAATGAATCCGTGGAGGGGGTGCTCCCATGATTCTTTATCGCAAAGGGGGGAGGGGGGTCGATGGTTGACCCCCCCTTATGCCGGAAAAAAATTCCTGATGATGAAATGTTTTTCGGGATTGTTAAAGATTAAAAAAAATGAAATTTTTTCTTTACCGGTCATAATTTGCGAGACCTTACGCGCAAAACGTCTCGCGAGTTTTGCGCTACGCACTTACCGGTCCGCAAAATTTTCACCTCAATCCAATTATTATTTTTTCATGGATTCAGTTCCATCAAAACCGGAAAATGTACCCTCCGAAGAGTAGCTTATTCCCACTGCCGGAGCTTTTCCATGACTCCATTGATGGGTTTCCCAGCAATGTTTACAGAAATATTGTTCACATGGGCCACACTGGATGATGTCTTTGTGGTTGATTTCTCGGTTGCATGAGGGATTTCTACATCGGGTGTCGGCGTTTGGTTCTGTTGTGTCGGGAGAAAAAATAGAATGCCCGGTATAACAATCCGTTGTGGATCTTGCTGACTTTTGATACCTTTTATTTTTGAGATAAAAATTCCCAAGAATCGCGGCACTTATTAGGATTGCCAGTGTGAAAATTAAATCAGATGATATCAGAATTTGATTTGCCGCCAGAAATACTCCCAATAAGAAAATTCCGATAATCCAAATATACGCAATTCCATGGAGAAAAAGATAGATTGTGGAAAAAATTTCTGCAGCTTGTCTCCAGCCCTCACTAACATATCTTCGCAAGTGTTTTTTCACAGTGGTGATAATCGCAATATATACAAGAAAACACATGGCGATAATTAATCCCACCGGTGGATTCATTTGAAAAAAAGCAATGATTGCAGGGAGGTTCAAGTAGAGAAGAAAACCGCAAATTATCAGATCAATGAATAGACAATTAAAAAGACAGTTGCCCAATGTGTATCGGCCGTTATCACTGTACAGTGACATACAATGCACTACGTGGAAAGCAAATCACGATAAAGATTTGTTTTTCCCCCGACATTGTGTATGCTTTCTATGCAATTTTTATCATTTTCCCAAAAAATTAAAGAAATCCACGACCCGATAATACCATTTAATTTTGCACTTGCTATCTCCCGTTATTTCATAGGGAATTGAATACCTGTTAAGAACCGAGTATTTCCGTTGAGCGATACTCCATAACTTATGGCGGATATTCTGCCTTCCCTTATGCCCCCGTGCCCCGTGTGTTTTGTAAATTGCATGAGATGTGCTGACAATTATCCAGTTTATTTTGTACCATCTCGCAGGATCATCTTTGATATAATACACGACATGGGCAATATTCCGCAAAGCGATTCCGGTATGATTTATTCGATTTTTCATTTGGAATATGTGCTTGGTTGGTTTAATCGGAAAAGAAAGTATCCAAATTTACCCGGTATTATTTTCCACCTTTCCAATCCATTTCCCCCCAGCCGGAGATTTTATACTATCCCATAGTAATGACTAGTACTGGAACCCGCAGGGCATACCCTCGCATGTTTTCTTTCCATAAGGGTGCACTACATGGAGATACCAAAAATACTTGCAGACGATCCCTCGCTCTATATCAACCGCGAACTGAGCTGGATCCGGTTCAACCGCCACGTACTGGACGAGGCGCTGGACGAGACCCATCCCCTCCTTGAACGCGTCAAGTTCCTTGCCATCTATGCCAACAATCTTGACGAATTCTTCATGGTCCGGGTCTCGGGGCTTCAGCGGCAGGTGGCAAAGGGCGTGTTGCGTGCCCCCCCCGATGGCATGACCCCCACCCAGCAGATCGATGCCATCCGCCAGATGCTCCTCCCCGAACTCCAGGCGCACGATGACTGCTGGCACAAGGTTCTCCTCCCCAAGCTTGCCGAAGCCGGCATCATCCTCCACAAGTACAGCGACATGACTGAACCGCAGAAAGAGGCCATGCACCGTTTCTTCGTTAACGAGGTCTTCCCGGTGCTGACCCCACTGGCATTCGACAGCTCGCACCCGTTCCCCTTCATCTCCAACCTCTCCCTCAACCTCGCAATCGTTGTGCGGGACCAGAACAAGAAAGAGTTCTTCGCCCGGGTGAAAGTACCGACCAATCTCTTCTCCCGGCTGGTGCGGGTACCGGAACCGGATGGCAGTACGCGGAATGATGACAGCATCGTCCACATGGTTTACTTAGAAGAGATCATTGCTGCACATCTCAACCTGCTCTTCCCCGGCCTTGAGACCGTGGCATCGTTTCCCTTCCGGATCACGCGGGACGCCGACCTGGAGATTGAAGTGGACGAGGCATCCGATCTCCTGACCACGGTCGAAGAGATCATGGAACAACGGGCCCGGGGAAAACCGGTCCGGATCGAGATCGAATGCTCGATGCATGACGGGATCTGCCAGATGCTGGGAGCGAAACTGGGTACAAATGCGTCGATGTTGTACCGCGTGGGTCACCCGGTCGGCATGGCAGACCTGATGCAGATGATGTCCCTGGATCGCCCGGACCTCAAGGACACGCCGTTTCTCCCCTCCGTTCCCCCGGAACTGTCAGATGACCGGGACGTCTTTGCGGCCATCCGGCAGGGGGATATTCTCCTCTACCAGCCCTATGACAGTTTTGCCCCGGTTGTCAATTTTATCCGGCAGGCCGCCCACGACCCGGCAGTGCTTGCCATCAAGATCACCCTCTACCGTGTGGGCTCCAACTCCCCCATCGTCAACGCGCTCATGGAGGCCCGGGAGAACGGGAAGGACGTGGCCACCCTCATCGAACTGAAGGCACGCTTCGATGAGGAGAACAATATCGGCTGGGCCCGGGCGCTGGAACGCGCCGGCGTCCATGTCGTGTACGGGGTCGTGGGCCTCAAGGTGCATGCCAAACTCTGCATGATCGTGAGGCGCGAGAGCAACGGTATCCGAAGGTACATGCACCTGGGGACCGGCAACTACAATGCCACGACCAGCCGGATCTACACCGATTTCGGGTACTTCACCTGCGACAAGGATATTGGCGAGGATGTGGCAAATCTCTTCAACTTCCTGACCGGCTATGCCCGGATCGAAGAGTACAACAAGCTGCTGGTGGCACCGGTCACCCTGCGCAGGAACCTGCTTGCAAAGATCGACCGGGAGATTGCCCGCCAGCAGGAGCATGGCGACGGGCATCTCATCTTCAAGATGAATGCGCTCGTTGACCCGTTCTGTATCGCGGCGCTCTACCGGGCATCGCAGGCCGGCGTAACCGTGGAACTCCAGATCCGGGGGATCTGCTGCCTGCGCCCGGGGATTCCCGGTATCAGCGAGAATATCCGGGTGACTGCGATCGTGGGCCGGTTCCTTGAACATGCAAGAATCTATTATTTCCATAATGGCGGGGAGGATGAGGTGTACCTGGGCAGTGCCGACCTCATGCCCCGGAATCTCGACAAGCGTGTCGAGATCCTCTTCCCGGTCCAGGACTCAGGTCTGCGCAAGGAGATCCTGGAGACGATCCTGCCGATCCAGCTGGCCGATACGGCCAAGTCCCGGCTCATGCAGCCGGACGGTACGTACGCCCGCATAACTCCCGCACCCGGGGAAGCACCCGTGAATGCTCACACGTGGCTCATTGCGCACCGGGGAATCTGGTATGGCCGCCGCTCCTGAAACGATAGCGGCCCCGGCCGGGCTCAGCTGGCTCTCCCAGGAGCGGCTGCCCCCGCTTCTTACTGCATTTGAAGCGGAGATCGAGGGAGTCCGGGCAGCCGAAGACATCGAGTATATCCACCGGATGCGGGTTGCCTCCCGCCGCTTAAGGGCCGCCCTCCCGATCTTCCGGCCCTGTTTTTCCAAGAAACAGTATCTCCGCTGGATGCACGGGATCACCACCATCACCCGGGCGCTGGGTGAGGCCCGGGATGCCGATGTACAGATTGCATTCCTCACAAAGTACCGGAAGAAACGCGTGGCAGCATGGAAGAGCCGGCACCCGGATGACGTCAGCACCGAACCGCTGGAGCCGGCGATCGCGTATCTCCTCCAGGATCTGAAGGAGAGCCGGAATGCTCACCAGGAACAGGTGAATGCGGCGCTCGCCGCCCTTGAGAAGAGCGGGGTTGCCCGCGAGATGCATACGGTCTTCTCCATGCAATCTGCCACATTCAGAAAGACTCCCGTGCAGGCCCTTGCCCGGGGCATTCCCACGATGGCAGCCTGCCGTATTGAACGCCGCCTTGAGGCCATGCGGACGTTTGAACCGTGGGTGATGCAGGAAGATGCGGTTGCCGAGCACCATGCCATGCGGATTGCGGCGAAAAAACTCCGGTACACGATCGAGACATTCGGGCCGGTGTACCGGCTCGGACTGAACCGGTTCCATGCCCGGGTGAAAATGGTGCAGGAGATCCTCGGGGACCTCCATGACTGCGATGTCTGGATCGACCAGGTGACCCGGCTGCTCCTTAAGGAACGGGGACTCCTGCGGAACGGTAACCAGAAGAAGCGTCCCGATACCGCTACGCTCAAGAGCCTCCGGCTCTTCCTGCAGGACCGGGAGCGCGAGCGACGATTGCTGCACCACCGGTTTACCCGCTACTGGCAGTCCCTTGCCCGGGCAGGAGTCTGGGATCAGCTCACCGGGACCTTAAACACGGGCCGCCGGCAGCGCTATGTTCCGGCTAAACAATGCCGGGACGATGAGATCCTTGCAGCCGGCAGGGCGCTTGCCGCAACCTGCCCGGACGGGCTTCTTCACCAGCAGACGGTCACCCGGCTTGCACTCATGATCTTTGACTGCCTCGCCCCCCTGCACCAGCTGGCCGGGCGGGACCGGCTCCTGCTCGAATGCACCGGTATGCTGCACGATATCGGAGGGGGAGCCGGCACCCGCCGTCACAATGTGCGTTCGGCCCGGATGCTAATCATGGATGAATCCCTGCCCATCGATATGATCGACCGGATCGTACTGGGGCTCATTGCCGGGGCTCATCGCGGGCGGGTTACCCTTGAGTCCCATCCCCTGTTTCACCTGCTCGCACCGGAAGAGCGAACAAAGGTACTCCGGCTCGCAGCAATCCTCCGTATTGCGGACGGGCTGGACTGCCGTCATGCAGGGACGGTCCACGAGATACACGGGGTGATCGGGAACAGCGAAGTAACATTTTCCCTATCAGCAACAGGCGATATCACGGAGGAGAAGAGCCGGGCACAGTCCCGCGGGAACCTGTTTGTACGGGTGTTTGAACGGGATCTGGTGTTCCCATGAAGAATGCTGCCATCGGCCCTGACGGCAGGGTTGTGACCTTCATCGATATGGGGACCAACTCGATCCGTGTCCTCGTTGTCCGGCTCAACCCGAACCATTCCTATACGATCCTGACCCGGCAGAAGCAGCAGGTACGCCTGGGAGAAGGCGAGTTCGAGAACGATGAGATCAATCCGCAGGCCCTGGAGCGGGCCGTTGTGGTGGCCAAAACATTCACCGACCTTGCCCGGACCTTTCATTCAGAAGAGTTCGTGGCGGTGGCAACGTCCGCGGCCCGGGAGGCCTCGAACCAGAACGAGCTGCTGCACCGGATCCGCCAGGAGGCCGGGCTCGATGTGCGGGTCATCTCCGGGCGCGAAGAGGCCCGTCTCATCTACCTGGGGGTTGTCAGCGGTATCCAGATCGGTGACCGCAGGGGATTTTTTATCGATATCGGCGGGGGAAGCACGGAGGTTGCGCTGGGCGATGCCCGCGATTACCAGTACCTTGACAGCTTCCGGCTCGGGGCGATCCGGCTCTCAAACATGTACTGTACCACGGACAACCGGGGAATCGTCTCCCCGGAGCAGTGCAAAAAGATCCGGCATCACGTACGGGACGCCATGATCCATGCCCTGCCAGCCATACAAAAGATCAAGCCTGACTGTGCCGTCGGCAGCTCGGGAACGATCATCAACCTGGCAGAGATTGCCGGAAGAGCCCTGCATGCAGCCAACGGCTCATCCGTAAATGGCTCCAGCCAGGTACTGACCTATCGCGATCTCCGCAGCGTGATCGAACTGCTCTCTCCGCTTACGCTCGAACAGCGGCGCAAGGTTCCCGGGATCAACCCCGAGCGGGCGGATATCATCATCGCCGGTGCCGTTATCCTTGAGACGTTCATGAAGGAACTCTCGCTCGATGAGATCGCGATCACCGGGCGGGGTCTCCAGGATGGCCTGCTGGTGGACTATCTCTCGCGGATCGACAACTTCCCTCTCCTGGGGGAACTCTCCTCCCGCCAGCGGAGCGTCCTGCAGCTGGGCCGCTCCTGCGGCATCAATGAGGTACACGCCCGTACCGTGACCAGTCTCGTCCTGGAGATGTTCGATTCGGCAAAGAGCCAGGGACTCCATGATTTCTCTGATAATGAACGGGAACTCATGGAGTACGCGGCATTCCTCCACGATATCGGCTCGTTCATCTCCTATACCAATCATCATGCCCACTCGTATTACATCATCAGGAATTCCGAACTCCTCGGGTTCAACGAGCGGGAGGTTCGGTTTATGGCAACGCTCGCAAAATTCCACCGGAAGAAGAGCCCGAAGAAGAAGGATCTTGAGATCACCGATCTTGATGCACGGGAAAAGAGCGCCCTCCGCCTCCTCTCCAGTTTCTTAAGGCTCGGGGAGAGCCTTGACCGGAGCCATGCTGCACTCATCCAGCATGTCAGGTTTTCCGCAGCGGATGAACAGACGGCCCGGCTTGAGATCATTGCACGGGGCGACTGCCAGCTGGAACTCTGGGGCATTGAGAGCGAGAAGAAGACCTTTGAGAAGGCATTCGGGAAGAGACTGGTCTTCGAGATGATCAATTCGCAGCGGGCATGAAGATCAGGCCCGCAGGGGTGAGGGCTCCAGAACCACTCATCCGAATTTCCGTAATGCCTCTTCTGCAATGGACCGGATCTTCTCATTATTACGGTTGAGGAGCCGGGTCAAGGGAGTCACGGCCCGGTCGTCCCCGATCTCTCCGAGTGCCCATGCGGCATAGTTGGGAAGTTCTCCTTTGGAATCAAGGAATACAACAAGCCGGGGAACGGCATCCCGTGCCCGAAGTGCCCCCAGTGCGATGATCGCGGTAATCTTCACTGGTTCGCGGGAGTCCGAGAGGGTATTCAGAAGAACGGGAATTGCCGCATCTCCTGATGCAACCAGGGTATCGAACGCGGATTCACGCACTCTCCAGGATGCATTCCCCAGATCGCGAATGAGGAGCGTGAGCTCACCTGCATCCACAACCCGGTTATTCTGCGGATTCGCCGCGCCAGAGATCGTTGCAGGTGCCGGATCAGGAGTGGCTCCCTGTGGGGGAGAACCGATTTCAAGATTAAGTGCTGCGGCCCAGGTATCCACGGCCCACTGTGCAGCCTCTTCGGAAAAAGCCACTTCATCTTTGAGACGTTTGATGAGAAATCCCCGGAAGAGCGCTACGGGAAGAGTATGCCGGGGGGACAAGAGGTCTGCCGGTACCTGCTGGCGGACGGCGTTCACCAGCACAAAGATCTCCCTGTTGCACCGGGGGCAGGTATCCCGGAGCAGGCCTTCGCACCGGAGCGGATCGAGCGCCACGGATGTTCCATAGGTATTGATAAACGATTTGAGAATACGTCCCACATCGTTGTTCATGGTTTCACCAGGTCTTCCGGCGAAGCAATCGTGACGGTGATGCCTTCGATCGATATAGTGGTCCCGGGGTGCAGGGGAACGGCACGGCCAGGAGGAACCCGTGCGGTATCGCCATTGGGAAATGCTGCATCCCAGGGAAGGGTTGATTTGTTGCGAATCCCGGCAGCACCGGGTACGGTGGGATGCTGAACAACAATGCCGACAATCTCCGAGCCATCGTCACTGGCCTGGGACACCGAGATATGCCTCCTCCGCAGGGTAGTGCCGACCGCAAGAGCGATGATACTGTCGCCGACCGGCCGCCGGATCCGCAGGACCGGGGGCGGTACAATCGTGGTGCGGCAGTGCCAGCAGGGTGCGATCTGCCCGTCGGGACAGGAGATGTTCTCCGCATGGCACCGCGGACAGATCACAATACGATCCTTGATGCCGGAGAAGAGGTTCTGCCATTCTCCTTCAGTCACCCTCCGGTTGGGGTCCCTGAGACCCTCGGTGAATACCCGGATAAACGTAGCCTTGAGATCCGCCGGGCAATACTCCCAGCGTTCCCGTGCGATTGCATAGTCCGGATCCGGGGGGAGGCGGTTCTCGGAATTTTCGGGATCGAAGATGAAGACCGGGGATTCCCCGTACACCTTTTTCTTGGCAGGAATATCCCAGCAGTGGAAGCCATACTCCATCTCCCCGTGGAACGGATGATGCCAGACCCAGAGATAGAAGAGGAGTACAGCGAGGGAGTGCAGGTCGGTCTGGGTCGAGGGATCGGCACTGCACCGGATGATCTCCGGTGCCATGTATTCCATGGTTCCCCAGACCTGGCAGGCAGACTGACGGTTCACCCCGACATTATCATTGTCACAGATCAGGATATTCCCGGTCACCGGATCGAACATCAGGTTACCGGCAGAGATGTCCCGGTAGCAATGACCGGACAGGTGAAGAGCCCGGTAACTGTTTGCCAGCTGGTAGGAGATCTCGCAGAGCGATGAGAAGCTGGGAACCGGCTTGATATGCGCCCAGACCTCCCCCAGTTCGGCAAAGCGCTGGGTGTCGATTCGTGGCATCAGGTACCCGAACTGGCCGGATCCCTCCCGGGTCACGAGGTCAAGGGGCCAGACAAACCTCTTGCCGGCTGCACCAAACGGTGGCCCGGTCTTGACGAGGTAGAGGATAGCGGCCCGTTGTTCCGGTGTTGCCTGTTCGGGTTTATACCATTTGACGGCCTGAAATCCTCGCATGCCGCTGACCAGGTACACTTCCCCTTGTGTTCCTTCCCCGAGTTTCCGGATCACTTCCAGTTCGATACCCGTCAGCTCGGAAGTGACCTTCTGGCCAATGTTGAGAGGCACTACCAGTCCTCCTGATCGTTACCCGGGGTATCTGGCTCAACAGCCTCACTGTTGCCGGGGGGGGTGATATCTTCCTTAGGATTGATACTCACATACACAAGCGTCATATCGTCCCCGCTCGCCAGCTCCGAATACCGGTCCAGCCAGTTCTTCATGGACCCGGCAACATTCTCGATCCCGAACTCCTGGACCCGGGCAACAAGACTCTTTACGAATGTTAAGAACTCCGGACCTTCACTCCCGTCAAATGAATCGGATACGCCATCGGTGGCAACGATCAGGACGCCACCCTCTGCACGATCCAGGGTCGCCACCCGCCAGAGCAGGTGGGCATCCCGGGAGGAGAGTGAGTAGGTCTCTTTTCCGACAAGACCGGTCTCGGACGAGATGGGGCATTCAACAGTTCCATCCGGGCGGACAAGGACAATATCTCCATCACCGATCTGCCCGATAAGAATCGAATCATCGAGGATAAGGGAAGTGATCAGCGTCGACCCGTAGCGTTCATATTCGTCAACCCCGGTTCCGGCATTCCGGGGCCGGAAGATACCTCTGCGGACAGAATCGGATTGCACGAACTCCCGCCAGCGCCGCGTCACTCTCCGGGGAAAATCTGTCTTGAACTCCGATCGCAGGGCGTGCTGCGGGAGGGTATGCATATGCATCCGGTGAAACTCGATCAGTTCATCGATTGCTGCATGAACGGCAAGGGCGGAGCCGGTCTGGCTCTGGTCGTGACGGGGATCGCCATGACCGTCAGCCACGGCGATTGCAATGCAGGGGACTGCGCCGGAGGATCCGCTCCAGAGCGCAAAGGAATCCTCGCAGGGACGGGATGCCGCGATGTGAGCAGCGCCGGTCCGGTTGCAGCCAAAGGCCCAGCCCAGGGTGGGTTCGCCGGCACCGTAAAAATGAGGGGGGGGATGCATGTCTGTTTTTAGAACAATTCGGTATTGGACGTGATCATCGGCGGCGGGGACTCTAAGGAGACATTCGAGGTGTCCTCCATGCTCCCGGTACTGCGGCTCCGGCCGCGGGAAGCGGCCACGGATGCCGAGACCGATGCCCACTTGATATAGGCAACCAGTTCCTCGGGAGAGTGAGCCTTGAGGAGGCCGATCTGGTCCTGGTTGACGAATTTCAACAGTTCCGGTTCATTGTAATCGGATTCGTCGCCAATTGCAATGGCAAGCCGAACCGCTTTTACCCCCCAGGGAATCTTTGCCAGTTCGGCAATGGCATTATCATATTCGTCGCGGGGATCCGTACAGAAACCATCCGAGACAAGAATGCAGACCGGGGGAAGACCCCGGCGGGGCATACGCTCGATGGAGAGTTCTTCGGTGAGCAACTGGACCGCTTTTGCCGTTGCGGTCAGGCCGGACGTCTCAAGTTCCGGCCATGTGAAGTCTGCCACCGGGACCGGTTCGGGACCGACATGCCATTCTGCCGTATCGGAGAACCGGATCGCCCGCATGAAGATCTCCACCTGGGGATAGGCTTCAACAGCTTTCTGGACCTCAGGGATAGCCTCGCGGATCGCCTGGTTCAGGGTAGCGATCTTCTTTCCCCGCATGGAGTCGGAGCAATCAGCAATCCAGAAAAAATGCAGCTTCTTGCGGACAACCTGGCCATCAGGAATCGGAATAGTATCTTCTATGGTATAGCCCCCCTGCCTTACCATTCAATCTGACAGATAACCATATAAGTTCACCGTTTTTCCGGGCAGTTCCACGAAGAATGGGCACAGGATCGCGGCCGATTGCAAAAACAAAGCAGATGTGAATGAAAAATCAAAAAAAATGAGGGGAGCCGCAAGAAGTTAGAACTTCTTGACGGCCTGCACGAGTTTGCCGACCGTCTCCTGTGCATCGCCATAGAGCATCCGCGTGTTGTCCCGGTAGAACAGATCGTTCTCGATCCCGGCGAATCCTTTTCCCTGTCCCCGCTTCAGGACAATGACATTCTTTGCCTGTTCGACATCGAGGATCGGCATGCCGAAGAGGGGGCTGCCCTGACGGTGTGCTGCCGGGTTGACGGTGTCGTTGGCACCAATAACGAGAACGACATCGGTGCTCGGGAACTCCGGGTTGATCTCGTCCCGGTCGAAGAGGTGATCGTAGTTGACCCCGGCCTCAGCGAGGAGCACGTTCATGTGCCCGGGCATCCGGCCGGCAACCGGGTGAATGGCAAACTTCACCGGGATGTTCTTGCTCTCAAGCAGGTCGGTCAGTTCCTTGACTTTCTGCTGGGCCTGGGCAACTGCCATGCCGTAGCCGGGAGCAATGATCACTTTGTCCGCATACGCGAGCAGAACCGCAGCGTCATCGATCTCGATCGGCTTCATGCTGCCTTTGATCTCCACGCCGGTCTCTTCCGTGGCGCCAAACGCACCGAAGAAGACGTTTGAGAGCGAGCGGTTCATCGCCTTCGCCATGTTGAGCGTGAGCAGCGTGCCCGCCGCACCAACGATGATACCCGCGACGACCATCGCATAGTTGGGGGTCGCAAACGAGAAACCGTCCAGCGCAACGGCAAGCCCGGTGAAGGCGTTATACATCGAGATCACGACCGGCATATCCGCCCCGCCAATGGGGAGGGTCATCAGGAGCCCGAACCCGAGCGAGAGAATGAAGAACAGCGGGAGGTACATGGCAACGGAGAGCGGGAGCCATGCCGGCTGCAGGATGACGAGCATACCGGAGATGATGGCAAGCGCCAGGACCGCAAGGTTGAAGATCTTCTGGCCGGGGAAGGTGATCGGCCGGGGCCGCATCCATCCCTGGAGTTTCATGAACGCGATGATGCTCCCCGTGAAGGAGATGGCACCGATAAGGCCACCGACAACCGCGAGGGAGCCGGTGGTGGCATTGGTGATACCGAGGAGCGCCACCGCCGAGATGCCGGCCGCTGCACCGCCGCCCATACCATTGTAGAGCGCTATCATCTGGGGCATGTCGGTCATCGCAACGCGTTTTGCCGCAATGTACCCGAACCCGCCACCGATGACGATCGCGATTGCGATCAGGGCAAGGTTCGTGAGACCGGGTGTGAAGAAGGTGACGAGCGTTGCAATCAGCATCGCGGCGCCGGCCCAGACAATTCCGCTCCGGGCGGTGAGCGGGTGGCTCATCCGCTGCATGCCGATGATGAAGAAGAAGATCGTTACGATATAGATTGGATCGATCAGCCAGGAAAGGTCGGTCATTTCAGACCTCCTTGCCGGGTTTCTTCCCGCTGCGGTTGAACATCTGGAGGATCCGCTCCGTGACCACGTAGCCGCCGGTGACATTTGCCGCGCCGAGGACGACGGCGACAAAGCCGATCGCCTGTTCGAGCGGTGTGGTCGCGAGACCGAGCGCCACCATGGCGCCGACCAGCACGATACCGTGGATGAAGTTCGATCCGCTCATCAGCGGCGTGTGGAGGATCGCGGGAACCCGGCTGATGACAACGTAGCCGGTGAATGCGGCCAGCATGACGATGTAGATTGCAGTCCAGAACGTGGTGATGTCGGTCATGATTTTCCTCCGGCAATGAGATCGCGGGTAGGCGCATGGCGCACCTCACCGGCATGGACGAGGAGGCTCGCGACCAGAATCTCGTCAGAGAAATCCGTGACGATCTTTCCCTCCTTGTCAACGAGGAGCGTGAGGAACGACTGGAGGTTCTTCGCGTACATCTGGCTCGTGTGGAACGGCACCCGGGCCGGGAGGTTCTGCGGCCCGATGACGAGGACGCCGTGCTCCCGGATGGTTTTGCCCGACTGCGTCAGCTCGCAGTTGCCACCCGATTCGGCAGCCATATCGATGATGACTGCGCCCGGTTTCATCATCGCGACCGTCTCCTTCGTGATCAGGACGGGGGCCTTACGGCCGGGGATCGCTGCCGTTGTGATGACGATGTCCGCCCGTGCGACCGCGGCGGAGACCATCTGCTGTTCCTGTGCTTTCTCTTCAGGAGTGAGCTCGCGGGCATAGCCGCCCTGGCCTTCGGCATTGATCTCAAGTTCGAGGAACTTTGCCCCGAGGCTCCGGACCTGCTCGCCGGCAGCGCGCCGGACATCATAGGCCTCGACGATAGCACCAAGCCGCTTTGCCGTGGCAATCGCCATGAGACCGGCGACACCGGCACCGAGGATGAGTACTGTTGCCGGGCGTATCGTACCCGCGGCCGTCGTCAGCATCGGGAGGAACTTCGGGCAGTTGTCAGCGCCCATAATCGCGGCCACGTATCCACCGGCCGTTGCCTGGGAGCTGAGCGCGTCCATACTCTGGGCGCGGCTGATCCGCGGGACCAGCTCAAGGGCAAACGCAGTAATCTTACGGTCGCGCATACGGGCGATGGCCTCAAGATTGTTACCAGGGTTCATGAACCCGATGACAATCGTACCCTCGGCCAGTTGATCGACATCGGCAACCGTCGGGGGCTGGACCCGCAGGATGATCCGGGCTCCGTTGAGCAGCTCGGACCGGCCGGCTGCTATCTTCGCACCGGCAGCGATATAGAGATCGTCTGGGTAATACGCGCTGGATCCTGCGTCATGCTCTATCCGGACTTCGTAGCCGGACTTCGTCATTTTCTGGACGACTTCCGGCACGGACGCCACGCGCTGTTCTCCCGGCGCCAGTTCTTTTGGGACGGCAATGACAACGGTCATGCATCTGCCCCTTTTTGTGCTTTTTCGCTACGGAACACCAGTTTCACTCCATGAGATGGTCTGCACTTGTATCGTATGAATTGGCGTTATAACTTCTTTATTTTACGCACCCGGACGGCCACGCCGCGGTGCGAGCGGAGCATCTCTCCGGCTGAAAGCGCAGCCCTGCCGTTTGCGATCGCACGTTTGCCCACGACCAGGACCTCGTCACCGTCACGGATCGCGGGATCTGCCCCGGTAACGCCCGGGACGAGCACGTCGCCTTCCGGAATGAAATCATCGATAGTGACGCGGTAGCCCTCGGGAATAAGCGCCCAGCCATCGAAGGTGGGGCGGATAAGGCCCGTGCCCGTATCGATGGAGAAGAGCTGGGTAGTGCCTTTGCTGTAGAAGAGTTCAAGATTCCTGCCCCGGGAGACCATGCCCTTTGTGTCGATATCCGCGCCGAACTGGTAGGAGAGCATCCCGTGAAGACGGTCATCCTTGATCCGGCGTTCTCCGGCAAGGCTCGCGTCGAGGGCATTCAGGGAGGCCGGGCCTGTCGGGTTCTCCGTGCAGGAATATTCGAGCGTGATACCACAGATCTCTGCGGCCTGCCGGGCAACCGTGAGGGCACCGCCTTCAAGATGTGCGATGATCCGGCGATACTGGTGGCGCGCAAAGTACCGTGCAAGGATGCCCGAGATGAAGGCACATTCCTCAGCGTCCCAGTACCCGGTAACCGGGACATCGTAATGGGCGGCCGGGTAGACACATTCGAGTTCGCGGGGGACAAGACCCAGCGGGGAGGTGACGATCAGTTCGTGGGCACGTCCCCCGACCGCCTGCTGGAATCTCCGGTGGCTCTGGGAGAGAGAATACGGCTTTCTTGCCGAACAGGGCAACAGGACGGCCACATCGCACCGGGGCGGGATATACCGGGTCAGGAGACGTTCAGCGAACCGCTGCACCTCGACGCGCTGCATCGACTCCCCTGAGTTTGCCCGCATGACCCCGCCCCGTGCCACGGGCTGGGCCGCCTCCATGAACGCATAGTGGCGGTCGAGGTGACGCATAATGGCGACCTGGTTTGCATCCATACGGCACCGCGATTCAATCAGTTCCCGGAGCTGCGTCTGCTGGATAAAGCGGGTGACGAGCGCGATCTCATGCCGGAGCGCTTCGCGGTTATGCTCCTTCAGGTTCCCCGCTTTGCATCCGGGGCAGGTGCAGATACCGGTTTCCATGGCATCGGCCGTAAAGTCCCCTTCGGGTGTACAGAACCGTCCCTGTGCGGACTTCAGGTCCACAGCCGTATAATCGAAGAGCTCGAACCCGGAATAGCAGAGGATCGCAACGGTAGACGGCAGGGCTGATGCGGGGGCATACCATGCGGTGTCGGCAGGAGTCTTCTCCTTGAGTGCGACAAGCCAGTCCACGTAATTACGGGGATTGGAGAATGCGGTCTGCCAGTTTGCGGCCATGACGCAGTCCCCGCTCACCGCAGTAGTCTCCATCTGCGGATGGATAATCACCGGCCCGCCCGGTATTACCGGGGGAAACTCCTGTACCAGTTTTGCGGGAGCTGACAGGGGGATATTAATGGACGGGGTGTGGGCAAGAGCGGGGAAGAGGGTTTCCGGATCAGCTGCCGCAGGAAGTTTCACGGTTGCTGTCCCGGTCTCAAACACGCCTATGCGAGCCAGCCCGTCCCGTTTCCGGATATCAAATCTCGTCATCTGCGGTCTCCATCCCGGCGAGTTCCTGTTGTACGAGCCCTGCCCACGCAGGACTGCATGCGATCACAATCCTGCTCTCCGGGTGGCTCTCGGCAAGAATCTGTATGCCCCGGCAGCCCTGGCGGACCATTGCAGCATCCCATTCCGGGAGTTCGCACGGACCGATGGGGAAGGTCTCACGGAGTTCGGCAGGGTATGGCCCGAACGGTGGCTTAAACAGGAGTGTATCATCATATCCTTCCCGCATTTTTCCATCGATCACGATGAGGACATTCTTCCCGATGCGGAGACGGGCAAGCTGCTGCTGGTACCGCAGGACTTCGGTACGCTCGCAACTCTCACTCCCCCGGTAGAAGAACCGGCGTTTGGTGGCCCGGTCGTGCTCCGCAAGTGCGGGAGCATGCTTAAGAAGGGCACGGTAGCCTGAAAGAAGCTGCGGGTGGCCCCGGCACCGCTCGTCCACCAGTTCCCAGAGGGTGCCGTCAACGATTGCCTGGCGGACCCTTGAGATCTCGGCAAGCGTGACGTACAGGTTGTGGAGCGCGAGCAGGCGTTCCCGGTTGGGAGCACTCCGCAGCTCCTCGGCCGTATGCGACCTGCAGACACTGCATGCGCACGGAAGGTCGGTAAGGTCCTCGATCCGGTAACTGCCATGGGAGGTGAGATACCGCCC
>Ga0265296_1002977_pt1 | contig 16320 bp, 17 predicted proteins | sample MunlanPumphouse1_FD_189073 | JGI IMG/M metagenome (GOLD analysis project Ga0265296, IMG submission 189073) | Groundwater microbial communities from a municipal landfill in Southern Ontario, Canada - Pumphouse #1 | ecosystem: Environmental > Aquatic > Deep subsurface > Groundwater | place... | reverse complement strand
TTTTCGGGTTGAATTTCTGCAGGTATGCAGGAATGCCTCCGGTTACGAACCACACCATAGCCAACTCTTCAAAAGAATACGGCAAAAACTCTTTTAAATATGAAAAATGGAGCGGCTGAAGCTGCCACTGTCCTGTTCTTCTTCCATATAGCGGGCTTTTTTTGTCAAGGACTTCGGATTCCATGACTGCGACCGAAGAACCGGATAGGACGAGCATAATGTTTTCCTTTTTCATTATAAGTTCCCAGATTTTGTGAAAAATGGATGGGGTGTCCTTATTGCTTTGTATCAGAAATGGAAACTCATCTATGATTATGGCGATTTTTTCTTTCTTTAGCATGGCATCGAATGCCTTGTGCTTAAATAGAGCCTCAAAAAAGCTCTGCCAGCCATCAAACTCAATAGCGCCAAGATTCTCGTCCCCGATAAAGCGTCCGACTGCTTTGGAGAAATCCTTGATGTTCTGCCTGTCGCCTTCTGTTGAGGCAAGGAGATAAACCCCTTTCTTGTTTTCTAGGAATTTCAGCAATAATTCTGTTTTTCCCACTCTTCTTCTGCCGTACAAAACGACAAATTCGGCAAGATTGGTTTTGTATCGCTCTTCCAGAAATCCAAGCTCTTCTTTCCTGTCTACGAACTTTTGTTGAGACATAAGTATTATACTTTACTCTCAACTATATAAAGTTTCATTCGCCACCCGCGTTTCTCCTTTTTCTCCCAGAAATCAATAAAAACCGCGTTTTAACATTTAAATACGGGATTTCTTCTTTAGAGCTTGTTACAGGAAAAGACAATGGAGCGTTTTCAGGATACAACGGCACAGAAAGCCCATGGAAGAGCAAACCGAACATGGCATCAGGCCTGATACCGATCAATCTGCGCTCATCGACTGCAATATTTCGGTAGACAGCGCATACAAAAAAACAATCACTTACAAGACAAGCCTATAAGTAAGCGATTTTTCACTCAAGTTCCTTAATGAACTCTTCAAGCCTGCTGCACGAGACTTTCTTCTTCGCCTCGCTGCACTTCTTGACCTTATCCAGAAGCACGCACATCTGCTCATGCGTGAGATTATGCCCCATCTTCTCAACAACACCCTTCAATGCTTTTGTCCCAGTATGCTTTCCTATGATTATTTCCCGCTTCGCCCCGACCATCTCAGGGGCGAACAGCTCATAGGTCATGGGTTCCTCAAGCACTGCCGCCACATGTATCCCGGATTCATGCGCGAAAGCATTCGCGCCCACAACAGGTTTAATCTTTGGTATCGGAATACCTGAATATTGTTCCACGAGTTTTGATAACTCCATCAACTGGCTCACATCATACCGCTCGATGCCGTACTGTACGCGCAGGCTCACAAGCAGTTCTTCAAGCGAAGCATTCCCGCACCTCTCGCCTATGCCATTGACCGTGGTATGCAGTTGGAAAGCCCCTGCTTCTGCGCCGCTTAGAGTATTTGCCACAGCCATGCCAAGGTCGTTGTGGCAGTGGATGCACACTTTTGCTTTTACGCATTTCTTTATCTCGCTGACCAGGTAGAAAGCGGTTGTGGGATTCAATATACCCACGGTATCGGCAATACTGATATAATCGGCTCCATGTTCTTCCGCTGATTTGAAAATGGACTTAAGCACATTGATATCGGTACGCGTGGCATCTTCGACAGCAAACCGCACCGTAAGACCGTGGTCTTTTGCATAGTCAAGCACATCGAGAGCGCATGATGTAGCCTCTTCAAATGTCTTATGATACTTGTATTTCAGGTGTAAATCAGATGTTGCAATAAAAATACTCACTAAGTCGACATCGCAGCGAAGCGCAACATCCACATCCTTTGCTACCGAACGCGCCAGGCAGCATATCCTGGCATCAAGACCGAGATGCGCAATCTCGCGAACCGTAGCCTCCTCCGCAGGTGAAACTACGGGGAATCCAGCCTCAATTACCTCAATGCCAATGCTATCAAGTTTTTCTGCGATTGCGATTTTCTCTTCAGTGGTGAAAGCCACACCAGGAGTCTGTTCGCCGTCCCTCAACGTGACATCGCATATTTCTATATCTTTGGGTTTTGATTTGATGTACTGCATCAGGGTGTTTTTTGAGTAGTTGCCCATATCAATCAGGTTTCATTAACCACGTTTAATCATTACTTATATCTTTCCTTTTTCTGCTAAAAAATGTTTATGGTTTGGTTCAAAAATAAGCCCCGGGAGGGATTTGAACCCTCGACCTAGAGATTACAAATCTCTCGCTCTGCCAGGCTGAGCCACCGAGGCATGGGTAAAGGCTTTCGCTTTTAAGGATGGAATTACATTTAAAAGCTTCGGTAATTTAAAAAATGTGTATTTATATAATAGTATAAATTTATATATTTAAAAATCAATCGCAGAAAAGTATATATATTATAAAAGAAGAGTTATTCTAAATGCCGGGGGCATACACGATGGAGTCGCTTAAGTTTAGAATAAAAAGACGCCTTGAGTTATATCTTGAACTGGATATTGATGGTATCAGGAAGTCCATTATCGACACATTGCTGCGATTAAAGAAGGTAACCGTTGACATTTTATATCATGAACTTAAACGCAAATTCAAGATTTCCTATAGTGCAGTTGCTTCAACACTGGGATATATCCACTCAAAACTCGGGATTCTCCATGGTTACAAGGAATCATATAAGACACCCATAGTCTACTCATTAAAGGAAGAATACATAGATATAATCAAAAACGCATTGAGTAAAACTACCGCATCATAGCGCAAATTTCATTATTTAATCCGATAATACGCTGGATAATATTTTCATCAAGCTGCTTTTTTCTTAAACCCAAAACAAGCTCCTCAAGAGTCCCTGCTTTCGAGCCGAAAACAAGATTATCCGCATGCGCTACTATTTTCTCTTCAATTGTAACTGGTAAATAATCTTTCTGCGGAAGCCCAAGAACCGCTGCCTCTTCCATAGTAATTCCTGCGCCTATATGCCGTTCTATAATATTTACGATTTTATTGTCTAAGCCGTTTTCAATCGCTATTGCAGCGCCAACTACTGCATGGTCTATGCCATGTGTTTTTGACCTCCCTATATCATGGAGCAAACCACCCAGGAAAACTGCGTCAATGTCGATAGCTATTGGTTGCCCTTTCTTTTCAGCGCTTTTCTTAATGTCAATCGCTATTTGCCGGGCATATTCAGCTACAGTTTTACAGTGTTCGATTACATCGGATGAACACCCTGAACTTATAAGAAAGGCTATAGCGTCTTTTTCTTTCAGGTTTTGATAGGAATTGCTCATTTAAACAGAAGCACTTGAAGTCATTTCTTCAAGCTGGAAAATTCTTTGTTTCAGGGCTTTAATTGCGGGTTCGGTTTCCTGATATTTCAAATCCCCGCCGCAAATTGGACAAATAAATTCCAGTTCAGCCGCTGTTTCAAAAAGAAAACGCCCATCCTCTTTTTCGCATATATAAAATACTTTATCTTCCTCAAACTCAAGTTTGTTCTTGAGATTTTTCAAAAGTTTTTTCGATTCAAGTTCAAGCTGGTGGTTTAAATTTTCCAAGTCGAGCTGCCATAAATATGTAAGCCAGCCGCTATCTGAATCTCTTTCCCTTCGATAAGCTGCGAGCCTATTCTCATATAATATAAACAGTGTGCGTCTTACGATATTCAATAAAACCCCGGTCGCCTCTGCTATCTTTTCATCCGTGATCTCTCCCGCAGGCATATTATTCACAACTTTAAAACCTTCCTCCCCAACGAGATTTATGAGATAACCTTTAATAACGGGATCCTTTAAGTCAACCAAAAAATTCACCACATCATTATTGTTCTTATAGGACTTTAATCTTACGTTATGCCCTTAATACGACATGAAGATTTCTTGACCTTTTCTAAAGCCAACCTGCGGGTTTTAGCGGTTGAAAGCATAGTAGTTACAGGCCCATCCGGCTGGACAACAAGTCCCGCCTGCGGAACATCGGCTGCCTGCCCCGTATTCATGTATTTGATGAGCGCCTCCGAGAGCTTTTTGTTCATCACCGCTTTTTTATCTGCATACAGAATTGTCTTTGCAGCAAAACATACAGGTTCCCTTACCTGTGGAAGTTCCCCTGCAAAAGATTTAATGTGCGCATCAAATATGTTTATTCCGGTGGATAGCTCCACAGTATCCAGGCTTCCCTGGAAACGCGGGTTGACCTCGATGACCTGAACGTTTTTTCCAGTCAAAATGAAGTCTATACCGTTTGAGCCAACCAGCCCGAATTCCAGTGCAAGCCGCTTTGCATAATCTATCATTTCACTGCTGAATTTTGAATGAAACGGCGTGATATTACCGCAATAAGCAAACGGCAGCCTGGTAAGCCAGGGTACCCCTATCAACTGCTCATTTAAAGCAACTACAACTGCATCATCTCCCGTGCTTATCACAGAGGCGCTGCATGGAATTCCTTCCACGAATTCCTGGGCTATGAACTCGCAAGCATCACTTCTATCACTGAAAAGCGCCAGCTCTTCCTCATTTTTCGCAACCACGTTCCTGATTCCCCCGGAGCCTGACTTTGGTTTTATCATCAGCGGGAATCCAAGACAATGGGCTTTGTCTATAGATTCTGTCTCGGGATGCGGTATGCCCAATGATTCCAGTTCCGCTGGTAGCAATGATTTATCATTCACTTTTTCCATGACATCTCGCGGATTGTTGAATATCTTTTTAAATTCTAAATGCTCAAAGCCCGGTCCCAGGATAACATCATTAACATCTCCAAAAGCAGCCGCAAGTTTGTGTATTCTGGTTTCTTCACCAGGTCCGAGGAGAAGTGATTTATCGACGCATTTGCGCATATCCACATCCCCGAAGCGGTCAATAGCAAAAACAGTATACCCCGCTTTCCTGGCAGAACATACGATACTGCGGGCGCTGTTGGCTATGACCAGGACTTTACTTGAGTTTTTCATTACTTTTTACCTCTTTGCCCGCACGGCACGGGACGATTTCAAGCTCGCCGCCTTTAAATTGTGTTTTTAAGGCATCCTTGCCCGAGGCTGTTTGCAGCCTGTCAAGTGTTATTGCAAGCGCTGCCACCTCTGAGTGCGGCTGGTTTCCCACGCCTATATTCCAGTCAGCAAGTCCATAGACTTCAGGAGGGACTTTTTCCGCGCCGACAACTATCATAAGATTCTCCGCTGCTGACATTTCAGGTATCGCGTCCGGGAGATTGATGCCGTACATGGTAAGATGCAGCACCTTCCCGCCTGCTTCTTTCCATTTTTTTATCTCGCTTTTCCAGCTTGAAATCCTCCTGACATAGAATGAGCCGCCCCACCTGCTCGCTGCTTCTTCCAGGCTTTTCTCGATGCCGCTGTCATCGGAATCAAGGAGCATTCCCTCGGCGCCAAGAGCGCGCGCCGTAAGGGCTACATGGGTGGTTATCCTCTGGTCTCTCTGGATGCGGTGACCGAGACGGAGTATTATTATTCGCATAGGTTCAAGTGAATGTACCTGCGTGAATTTAAATTAATTGAATATTTTCGCTGAAAAACCCTTTTTAATCAAAAGTGTTATAAGAAGCCACCACCATAAAAAAACCACTAAATTACCATATTAAAACGAGGATTTTTATGAATGAAAAGATTGGAATACTGGCGCTCGGGCATGGAAGTAAACTCCCCTATAACAAAGACGTGGTGACAGGAGTCGCCGAGCTTATCGCGAAGAAATACAGGAACGTGGTCGTCAGGACAGGTTTTATGAATATGAACAATCCTACAATGAAGGAGGGACTTGATTCTTTTAAAGGTACGGGCGTGACAACAATTATAGCCGTCCCTATTTTCCTGGCGCACGGCGTTCATACAACTGAAGATATACCCCGGATACTTGGCGTAAGCCGCGAGGACAGGAAAACCACAATAAAATTGGATGGCAGGGATGTAACGCTGGTATATTCTGAACCTCTCGGGGTTGATGAACTGGTCGCTGAACTGGCTTTCAAGAGGGCTAATGAAGCCCTTTCATCGAATTGATGCATTTTAAACCAACATCAAGAATAGCTGTACTTGACCTGACACACGGCGGCGCTGTTTTAGCCCGGAAGCTCAAGAATATTGTAGGCGAAATTGTTGCGGTGGATGTATATAAGACGCTGGGCGCCGGAGAGTTGGACGCTCTGGAAAATTGCGGCATAAGGACTTCCACGGAACCCCAGAACGCATCGGATTTTGACATTATAATCGCTCCGGTGCATCTTGATACCAATTATCCCATGCTTAAGGATGCACTTACGAATAATATACCTGTATTATCGCATCATGCAGCAGTCGGGCATATTTTAAGAGAATACAACCTGAAGAATAAAACACTGGTTGAGATAACAGGCACGAAAGCGAAAACAAGCACAGCAATCCTGCTGGCTCAGATATTATCAGGGGGAAAAAAAGTGGTATCACATACAAGCCGCGGAACCGAGGACTGGAGCGCCGGAAAAATAGTCAAAAAAGGATTGAGCATAACGCCTGCAAGCGTCCTCCTGGCGCTTGACGCTGTGGAAGAAGCAGGCATTGAATTTGATGTGTTCATATCCGAAATTTCACTTGGCGGGACAGGCTGTGCAGATATCGGAGTGATTACCACGATAGCCAATGACTATAAAATAGCAAATAACACAAGGCTTGCAACCGACGCAAAACGCCAGATGATTCTCAATGCAAAACCCAAAAGCTCGGTAGTGGTAAATAACGATGCTTTGAGGTTTTTCGGGGCATGCAGAAGGGACGTGAATATTATTTCGTTTACTGAATCTATCGATGCCTCATGTAATGTCTATTACGAGGACGAAAAGACAATAGCGTATTACCTTGGAAAAAAACACGGCAGGATACATCTGCCTATGGCGCAGGGTTATGATATTAATGCCTATAAAACCGCGTTTGCCTGTGCGACTGCCGCTGCTCTCGCGATGAATACAGACGCCGATGCCATCGGGCGTGCATTTTGTGAATTTAGCGGCGCTGAGGGGCGCATGAAAAAAACATCCCTCGAAGGAAGGGCGCTTATAGATAATTCAAACTCTGGTATGGATATTAAGGCGGCGGAGAGGGCGCTGTTATTTGCGCAGGCTCAGGGTGGTAGAATCGTCACGGTGCTTGGCGAGGAGGCAAAAGAGGTGTGCGAAGGGCTTGAACCCGGTGGAGTTGAGCGATTTATCCGGAAGCATCTGACTGAACTTGAGGCGCTGGTACTTGTGGGGGAGAGGATGAAGCCGCTTGTTCAGGATAATACCGGGGGGAGGATTTATTATGCGGACGATTTAGCCAGTGGGATTGAACTCGCAAAAAGATTGACAGGGGAAAAGGATATTATTTTATCCTGTGTGAAGTGTTTTAGATAATAATATGGAAATGCAAAAACCCATCAGGCATGCAAAGATAACACAGGAGATGACCGTGAACGAGCTTGTGGAGGCATTCTCAGGCTGCGCCTTCGGGGCAGGGCGCCTTTTTGAAGCTGTGGATATTTACAGGGAGATGATTAACGACAGCGAGTGCACTAAATTCTTCGGGCTTGCAGGCGCCATGGTGCCGGCTGGCATGAGGCAGATTATAAGCGACATGATAAGGGACAGGGAAATCGATATTCTTGTTACCACAGGCGCCAATCTTGTTCATGATATAATCGAATCCATGGGGCTTCATCATTACAAGGGAACGGACACAGCAGATGATGTCCAATTAAAACATGATGCTGTAAACCGAATCTATGATGTGTTCCTGCCTGAACATCATTTTACGGATTTTGAGGAGAAGCTCCAGTCAATTTTCAAAGAAATCCCGGAAAAACTTTCAATAACAGAACTTCTTTCCCATATTGGCGCAAAACTGGATGATGAAAACTCTATATTGAAAAGCGCGTATGATATGGGTGTGCCCGTGTACTGCCCTGCAATCCAGGATTCCATTATTGGTCTTCAGGCGTGGTTATACAAACAGACAAAGCCGCTTAACGTGGACGTATTTGCAGATATGCGCGGATTGATTGACCGTTGCTATGAGGCAAAGCGCGCTGGCGTTTTGATTGTCGGCGGAGGGGTGCCCAAGAATTTTATCCTCCAGTCCATGCTTGTCACGCCGAGGTCTTTTGATTATGCCATCCAGCTTACCATGGATAGACCCGAAACAGGCGGTCTCTCAGGCGCCACGCTTGATGAAGCGCGCTCGTGGGGGAAAATCGGGGAAAGAGCGAGGTCTGTGACCGTGTATTCTGATGCTACCATCACGCTGCCTATTATTGTGGCTGCGGGGAAGTAGGAAATACAAAAATTATTTTATGTGCAGGGCTATAGCAACCAGAAGGTTTTTATCCAGAAATTCCTTTTTAGAATACCATGGTGGATTTTGCTGAGATTGAAGAGGTTTATAAAAAGCTTGAAGGGAATCTTACGCGTGACGAGTTCAAGTCAAAGGTAGATGATAAAGTAACAATGATGAATGGTCTTTGCGACTCAAAGACTGCCGCGATGCTCGTTGCAAGCGAGATGGGGTTAAACGAAACTGTTAAAATCAAGGACATTACCGAAGATAAAAGCAATGCTGTCTTTATCGCAAGGGTGACCGCTGTGGGCGATATCAGGGAATTTTCACGCGATAACGACACTACAGGTCGCGTGGTAAACCTGACGCTTGCAGATGATACCGGTTCTATCATGGCTGCGCTCTGGGATGAAGCCTGCGACCTTGTGAAAATTGGCGACATAAAGATAGGGCAGAGCCTGAAAGTGAAAGGATACATAAAACAGGGGCAGCGCGGGCTTGAGGTTAGTGTGGGAAAAGGTGGAGGCATCGAGCATGTGGAAAAAGAAGTGTCTGTGAATATTAAACCCCGGAAGATTGCTGATATTAAGACCGGGATGAATGGTCTGAATCTTATAGCGAAAGTACTTGATACCGGGGCGGTGCGAACCTTCGCGCGCAAGGACGGGACGACAGGAAAAGTAACGAACGTGACAGTGGGCGATGATACGGGCAAGATTCGCATTACGTTGTGGGATAAAAAGGCGGAGGAGCCGGGTTTCAAGGCTGGCGATACTGTAGAGATAACCAATGCCTATGCCCGCGAAAATACATTCAGCAACCAGACAGAACTCCAGCTTGGTTCGGGCGGCGGGATACTGAAAAGCAGCGCGAATGTGGATTATTCCGAACCACTTACTCCAATTGCGGATATAGGAATTAACTCTGCTTACAGCGTAGCCGGGCATGTCTCGGGGCTTGATGAGATAAGGGAGTTTGAGAGACCCGACGGCACCAAAAGCAAGGTATCGAACATCTATATCTCTGATGAGACCGGGCGCATTAAAGTGGCGCTCTGGGGCGAGCATGCAGACCTTGTTAATGAACTTGATATAGGAAGCGAGATACGTATTATTGATGCTTTTGCAAAGTCGGGAAGGAATGAGGAAGTGGAACTGAGCGCCGGCGCGAGGACTGGCATACAGATTGTAAGAAAGTGAGGTCTGCTGGCGCCTTCTCCAGTGGAAATGAGGGGGTTCATCATAATGAGCAAAATTGGCGATGTGATTACTTTCACCCCGCTCCGGGAAGGTTTATAACAACGTATGTCGATTTGAAAATAACATAACTGTGCACCTGACAACAAATAAATCGTGCACTGGAGGAAACAATGGTCGAAAGAAAAGGATTGGAAGATTTGCCGGGCGTGGGTCCCGCAACAGCAGAGAAATTGAAAGAAGCGGGTTTTGGCTCAATTGAAGCCATTGCCGTATCGTCATCGTCCGAACTTGCAAGCATAGCAGAAATCGGGGAATCGACCGCGCAAAAAATCATCAATGCGGCGCGCCTGGCTGCCGATGTGGGAGGATTTGAGACTGGCGACCTGGTGCTTGAGCGGCGAAAACTTGTGGGAAAACTCAGCTTCGGCGTCAAGGCATTTGACGACCTTATGGGGGGCGGCGTTGAGACCCAGGCAATTACGGAATTCTATGGCGAGTTCGGCTCGGGGAAGACGCAGGTGGGTCACCAGATGGCTGTGAACATCCAGTTACCGCCGGAAGAGGGCGGTCTCGGGGGGTCTGTTATAATAATAGACACTGAAAATACCTTCAGACCTGAAAGAATCGCGCAGATGGTAATGGGGCTCTCTGCGAAAAAAGGGAAGGAATATGACCCCGGGGAGTTCCTGAAAAACATCCATGTTGCAAAAGCGTACAATTCAAATCACCAGATACTGCTGGTGGATACTGCCAATGACCTTGCCAATAAATTAAAGGATACAGATATGCCGGTGCGCCTCATGATAGTTGATTCCCTCACTGCGCATTTCAGGGCTGAATATGTTGGACGCGGCACGCTTGCAGACAGGCAGCAGAAGCTCAACAAGCACATGCACGAGCTGATGAAATTTGGGACTCTTAACAATGCAGCAATTATCGTCACGAACCAGGTGATGTCAAAACCCGACGCCTTCTTCGGCGACCCCACAAAACCCATAGGCGGGCATATCGTGGGGCATACTGCAACGTTCAGGCTGTACCTGCGAAAATCCAAGGGCGAGAAGAGGATCGCAAGGCTTGTGGATTCCCCGAACCTGCCAGAGGGCGAGGCTATATTCTCGGTCACCATGGAAGGGCTTAAGGATTAAAAACCGGTATAAAAGATGTGGAATACAAAGCTGTCGCGGTAGATGTTGACGGGACTATTACATTTGCGGACAGGAGGCTTGATTGCAGGGCTGTTGAGGCGCTCTGGAGCCTTCATGTTCCTGTAGTTATCGCTACAGGCAACGTGCTCTGTGTTGCAAGGACTGTGGCGAAACTTTTGGGAACCGGAGGCGTTGTGATTGCAGAGAACGGAGGCGTGGTGGAGTGCGGCAGGGTTCTATCCGACACTTCGCATATAAAGGAGTGCGAGGAGGCTTTCGAGTATCTGGAAAGGCATTTTACGCTTGAGAGGCTTGACCCTGAGAACAGGAAGACCGAGATTGGTCTGCGGCGGAATTTTGATGTGGAGAGAGCGAGGGGTTTGCTAAAGGAGTTTCCAGAGGTTGAGATTGTGGATACCGGGTTTGCAGTGCATATCAAGAGCAGGAGGATTAATAAAGGGACTGGGCTTAAACGGGTTGCAGAATTGATGGGGCTTGATACGCGGGAGTTTGTGGCGGTTGGGGATTCTCCCAATGATATTGAGATGCTGGAGGTTTCGGGTTTTGGGGTGGCTGTGGGGAATGCGCATCCTGAGCTGAAGAGGGTGGCACGGATGGTGACGGGGGGGGAGTATGGGGCTGGAGTGGCGGAGGCGGTGGGGGAGTTGAGGAGGAGAGGGGAGATAAGATGATGCAATGCCACTTTTGTGGTGGGGATATGAAAAAGGGAAAAACTACCTATACATTGAATAGGGCAGGTTATCATTTATTAATTGATGACATGCCAGCGTGGATATGTGCGCAGTGCAGTGAAGTATATTTTGAAGAAAATGCGGTTGAGATTATGCAGGAACTGAGTAAGAAAATGGATAGGCATGTCAATAAAGTGAGGGAAGCGGCGATTGCTTAGTGGTGTATTTAATTGTATGGAGTGAACTAAAATGAATATGGAAACAATCAATAAAGAAGAATTATTATTCTATATTGATAAGGAAACAATGCAGTATGAGGCGATGCGGACAATAGGCAGATATCTGACTGAAGAAGAGTTGGATATTGCTAAAGATGGGCTTGAATGGGGTCTGGCTTTTGATATTGAGACTGTTTATAATACCATTTTATTAGAAATGATAAATGAAAAAAGTCCATCAACGGAGACTAAAGCGTAACTTCGTCTATAGTTTTTAAGTGTCTTTCTTCAAGCCATATTTTCATTTTCGAGAGCTTTTCCCCGATTTTGCCATTTGCATACACAATTGTAGGTTTTGAGCGCAGGTTTTTATTAAAACCATCGATAGCCAATAATTATTCTTCATGCCCATAAACCGCCGCGGTGATTTTACTGGGAAGGTTTCGGGTCATAAAACATTAGTATTCCATAGATTTATGAACTCCCTTTAACAATATGGAAAAACACTAACGATAAAGAATCAAGATGATAATTTGAAGACTATATACATTGCTGGACCATTATTTTCCGAGCACGAACGGGAGTACCTCATTAGATTGGTTGACATTTTATCTAAGGAATTGGAGCTTGACCATAATGAGGATTTTTTTTTACCTCATAGAGATGCGAGCGATTTAGGAGTAACCGATGGAAGAGATGAAGTTTTTTGCCTAGACTTAAGATACCTTGACCAAGCGAAAATTGTAATTGCTTTATTGGATGGGCCTGATGTCGATAGTGGAACGGCTGTAGAACTAGGATATGCCTATGCTAAAAGAAAAAAAATTTTTGGGCTTTTAACTGATTTTCGTGCTTATTTTTTGAGTACTAAAACACCATCTAAATTAAATAATATGGTTTGGGGTGTATGTGATAAAGGTAATAATTTATATAGAAACATCGATGATTTAGTCAATGCCGTAAAAATTTATTATAACAGATGATAATATGGGTGATGGAACTTCAGACCTGGGCCAGTTAGGATTATTCCTAACATTAGTATTCGTCTTGCCAGGATTCGTATACTTAGGATTTTTCATCTTATATTTTCCTGAGAAATATGAATGTTTAAAAAATTTATATCCCAGTGGATTTTTAGAAATTTATTTAGCTGTTATCGGCGGATTGTTATTGACTTCTATTTGTTTTGGTTTTGAGATCATGTTAAGAAATCTGAATGTATTTGAAAAATGGTTCCCAGACATGGGGGCGGATAAAATGCCTTTAATTGAATATAAAGGAAAAGGAGTTTGGTATTTAAATCAATTAACTGGACAAGCCTATATGCACTTCAACATATTTATGGGAATCTTTTTTATCTTAATTTTGTATGTTTCTTATAGACTATTAACTTATCAAAATTTAAGCTTAATTAAAATACTCATTGGTGGTTTCGTAATAGGTTTTAATTTACTTGTAGCTCACACCTTTTATAAATGGGGCAAAAATGCCATAGAAAGTGTGTTTAAAGAGGCGAATACCTGAATGGTAAAAGAGTAAAGATAGATCGTTCCCGAGATAAAGATGAATTACCTAATTATGAGATAAAAGAAATGGGCGAAGTTATAGATATTCTTTCGAATTAGCACAGAAAACCTTCTAACGTACCTGATGCCCTGATACCACTGGAATCCCACGTCGATGGATAAAATCGTACCAATAAAAATCCACAATATCTATGTTTTTAGATGTCGCTCTTCAAGCCATTTTTTCATTTGGGAAAGTCTTTCACCAATTTTACCTTTTGCATACAATATTTTTGTATTTCTTGGTAACTTCTTATTAAATCCATCCACAGCTAATGTATAATCACTACCTATATTTATAAATATATTTTCATATTTATTGTTCGAAATCTGTTTCCTGAGTTCTTCAGCAACTTCATTGTTAAGAGATTCTGCAATATCTTTATTCATTTTTAAATCATAATCTTCTATTTTTTCATAAGGTTGAAGCAAACCATACTTTGCGGAAATTATCGCTATGTCTAGGCTATTATTATAATTACTGCTATTCATGATTTTTCTTAATACTTTATAGGAAGGTCCGTCATACCTCTCAATAGCGGGTAACAGATCCTTACTTTTTATTTTCGTTTGTGAGCATGAGAGTATAAGCAAATCATTGAAAGAACCGTTTAATTTTTTATAAATCCTGGATTCTATATAGTTATGTATCTGTAAGATTCGATCTTTTTGGGCAGCTTCTACAGTCAATGAAGGATTCTTTTCATAATTAAAAATCCAGCCCTTATAGTCGCCGCCAAATACATTTAATTCATTGAATTTATCATGCCTCTTGGGGTGATAGCAACCGAGGACAAAAAGCCAATCATCTGGATATTTATCTCGTATTGTTTTTATGACATTATATAAAAAAGCCTCATCGCGTACTCGCGTATATCGTGCTGTATTCTCCAATTTTTTCAAAAGACCGCCAATAGCAATATGCTTAAAACCCAATTTTTTAAGACCATTATAGCATTCTAAATACTCTTCCGGCGTATTGCCCTGTGCAACACCAATTAATTTAAAAGAATAATTCTTTTTTTTGTATTCTTTTAACGCATTTGAGGCGCTTATAATTGTTTTTTCCTTATCTTTTAAATGATCTATGATTATTCCATAATCAGCATCCATATTTTGATAAATTTCAAAAAGGTCTTCATAATTTCTATCGCAGCCGTTTTTGGTAAAAACGCCAGAATCACATGCTCTTACAGTCCTCGATTTTATTGATAATCCAATTGAACATTTATTTATATCATGATTATGGGGGCATGAATTTTTTACTAAATCGCAAAAATCATCATCAGAGCAAGGATATTTTCGAAATAGTTCCTGGAAATGTTTACTTGTATTTGCATGTCCCATTATTCCAACTTTAACATCGTATTTATGCAGACCGGAGCTTTTTATTATTCTCAACGAGACTAATCTATCTGCTACAAAAAATGGAATGATGGGTTCTTTCATTATTCTTCACCTAAAATGAGTGGTTAATTTGGGGTTTCTCATTTACTTTTTCCTTTAGCTGCTTGAAGAATCCGTTCATTCGCATCATCTGCTACTGTAGGAATGGGGACGCCTTTCAATCCTGTGGCATCATGGCTAATTATCAACCAATTCCCCGGGCGAAATGTGAAAGTTGGAGCTAGCTGTTCCTCTCCAATTCCAAAAGCTTCTGCTACCCTTTGTCTATCAGTCGAGCGCGGTAGTTTGCTCACAAAATAAGTATGCAGATTTCCCATAACCTCCGTATCTAACAACGCTGCTCTTTGAGTTGATATTCCTATGCCTAACCCAAACTTTCTACCCCTTCTGGCTAATGTTACACATAATTCTTTTACTTCGTTAGTTTCTTCATCTCCGCTATCCAATGGAATAAACAAGTCTGCCTCATCGAATAGGAATAATGTATGTGGTTCTAATATACCTTCCCTTCTTCGCGATTCATAAAGTTCATTACCAAGAATTGTGCTAAACCTCTTTAAATCAGAGTCCCGACGAGCAGTAATTATCATTGTTTGGCAAGCGCTTTTGTTGTTTAATGTTTCAATTATGTCTTTAGTGGGAATTATCGCACTGGGCGGGATTTCTAAAAGAATTTTCTGCATTCTATACAAAGAGTTACGGGTCCGCATAATGACACCCTTGGCAGTAGAATTTTTTGGTTCATTATTTTTTCCACTAAGTCGGTCATCTATCATCGTGAAAACATTTCCTAAACGATCTATAGCCTGCTTTATAGATTCAGCATTTATTGGTGTTTCATCAAAGAATTTTGTCCACTCCATCTCTAAATCTCTGAGTACATCTTTTACAGCAGTTCCAGTTCCTATTTCGATTTGTCCTTGCATTTCATCTTTAATCCACTTGGATAAAGTCGTTGCAGGTAGTGCGATTTTTGTTCGCTTCAATGCTTTGGCTACTCCTATTCGCAAATATTTTTGCACATCAAGATTACCCTTCAGACGAGCAGGAAGTTTCATCTGTCGAAGTAAAAGATCTACGATATTTGGTGGAATTTCAGCACTATTTTCTTCTAAGTTCTTAATTATAGGTAGTGGAAGAGAGTCTGTACCCACATGTATATATTGCATCTGTTCAGGAGAATTTACAAATCTATCTATTAATAGTCCAAGATATTCATCATTCGGGTCAATGATAACAACATTAGACTTCTCATTTGAATCCGAAGAAGACAAAGCAGTAACCATAGATGATACAAGATTTGATTTTCCAACTCCAGTAAATCCAAAAATTCCGAAATGTGTTGTTAATAAAGCCTCTTTGTCGAGTTTAATATTAATTTCTGCAAATTTTTTATGTGTGAATGGGGATTTTGGTTGGTCTTCCATTCCCAGATTGATGATTCCATCGACCATTTTCATACTAAGCGGTCTTACTTCTGCCCCTACCATAGGTAAATTTTTTTCATCATCGAGGATTGGCAGTGATTCGCTCCTGGGATCATATATGAATTGCCAACCCGTAGAAACTGCATGTGAAATGATCGTTGTTGTTGGGTGGAGCGGTCGATCACTTTGTTTTTCCCAATCTTCTTTTATTGATCTCATTGATTCAAAAACGTGTCCTGGATAAGCATCCGCTCCTTGGGAAGCAAAGTGAGTGGGATATACCTGAGTAAGTGTCAATACGGAATAAGTTTTAAGATCTTTTTCTGGAGGTGTATAATTCTCAACAGAAA
>Ga0265296_1002976_pt1 | contig 16335 bp, 12 predicted proteins | sample MunlanPumphouse1_FD_189073 | JGI IMG/M metagenome (GOLD analysis project Ga0265296, IMG submission 189073) | Groundwater microbial communities from a municipal landfill in Southern Ontario, Canada - Pumphouse #1 | ecosystem: Environmental > Aquatic > Deep subsurface > Groundwater | place... | reverse complement strand
GTTCCAGCAGACGCCCGCGACCCCGATCCCGTTGTTGCCGACCGCGGCAATCGTTCCCGCGCAGTGCGTTCCATGATGGTAATCGTCCATCGGATCGTTATCGTCGCCGACGAAGTCCCAACCGCGCACGTCGTCGATATACCCGTTGCCGTCGTCGTCGATGCCGTTACCCGGCATCTCGTCCGTATTGGTCCAGATATTGGCCGCGAGATCCGGATGAAGGTAGTCGACGCCGGTGTCGAGGACCCCGATCACCACAGTATTTCCCGTCGCGGTTTGCCATGCTTCCGGGGCATCGATGTCCGCATCCGGCGTTCCCCCGGTCTGCCCTGTGTTATGCAAACCCCAGAGCAGCGGAAATGATGGATCGTTCGGAATCGCGTCGAGCGCGGTGACGACGTAGTTCGGCTCGATGTATTCGACGCGAGGGTCGCCGCGATACTTGTTGATCGCCTCGTCCACCGTCATTCCGGAGATATCCCAGAGCTCGGCGTCGATGAGCTTGAAACGATGTTTGATCTTCGAGCGAAGCTCTCCGCGAATCTTGTCGCCGTCGGCTTTGTGAAGGCCGTGTTTCAGCTTCACGATGACCTGATGATCGGCGTAGGCTTTGGGATCGGCGGATTCGAGCGGCGTTGACGCGCACAGCGCCAGGGCCATCGCAACGAACACAACAGGATATATTCCCCTCATCCGTTTCATGTTCGCCTCCACCATCCGGTTCATGGTCGTCGAGAATGATTCAAGGACCACCGCTGCGTTGCGATTGATTCAGTGTAACTGTATCACAATAAAGCGTTTGTGTCAATAATATATGCCTGGCTTCTTCGCGATATCTCTATTGTAGTGCCCGCGCATTCGACTTTGCAATCCATTGACACAATCCTTCCTTCGTTGCTACAGTATTACGTATCTCATGAACGATAAATTCATATCCCATTACAGAATCATCGGCGAGCTCGGCGCGGGCGGCATGGGCGTCGTGTACCGTGCCGAGGACACGAAGCTCGGACGCACCGTCGCGCTCAAATTTATCGCGCCGCGGGGAATCGAGAGCGCCGAGGAAAAGGCGCGCTTCCTTCACGAAGCGCAGGCCGCGGCCTCGCTCAATCACCCCAACATCTGCGTCGTTCACGAGATCGACGAGGCGGACGGGCGCCTCTTCATGGCGATGGAGTACGTCGAGGGAGAAAGCCTGAAGGATCGAATCGCCCGGGGCCCCCTCAAGATCGACGAGGCGCTCGACGTCGCCAGCCAGATCGCGCAAGGCCTCGACGCGGCCCACCGCAAGAGTGTCGTCCACCGCGACGTGAAGCCCGCGAACGTCATGATCGAGGCGGGCGGTCTCGTGAAGATCATGGATTTCGGCCTCGCGAAGATGTCGGGGCGAAGCAAGCTCACGAAGGCGGGGACGACGCTCGGAACGACGGCCTACATGTCGCCCGAGCAGGCGCGCAGCGAGGAAGCGGACCACCGCAGCGACATCTGGTCCCTCGGCGCCGTCATCTATGAAATGGTGACCGGCCGTACGCCGTTCAAGGGGGATTACGAGCAGGCGGTGCTCTATTCGATCGTGAACGAGGCGCCGGAGCCGTTGACGGCGGTCCGGTCGAACGTTCCGATGGAGCTCGACCGCATCGTCGCGAAGGCGCTCGCGAAGGATCGCTCCGAACGGTATCAGCACGCGGACGAGCTCATCGCCGATCTGCGCGCATTAAGAAAAAGCCTCGAGGCAGGAGCGGCATCGAGGACAGGAACCGCGGGCGCGACGTCGATCCCGGCGCCGCCACCCGGCGTACGGCGCTCGTGGAAACGATACTCGAAGATACTCGTCGCTCTCTGCGTCGCCGCCGCCTCGGTCACAATCTACTCCTTCTTGAGGCCCGTAATCTTCGGCGGTGCGATCGCCACGGCACGCCACCCCGTCGCCGTTATCACCTTCGAGAACCAGACGGGCGACCCGCAGTACGACAACCTCAAAAAGGTGATTCCGAACCTCCTCATCACAAGCCTCGAGCAGTCGAAGTATATTCAGGTAGTAACGTGGGAGCGGCTGCGCGACCTCGTCAAGCAGGCGGGAAAGCAGGGCGTCGAGGATATCGACGCCGACCTTGGCTTCGAGCTCTGCCGCCGCGAGAAGATCGATGCCATCGTCATCGGGAGCTTCACCAAGCTCGGGGACAGGTTCGTAACCGACATCAAGGTGCTCGACGTCGGATCGAAAGGGAGCCTCGCGGTCGCGAAGGCCGACGGCCGGGGGCTCGAGAGCATTCCGGAGCAGGTGGATAAATTGAGCCGGCAGATCTCCCGCGGCATCGGTCTCTCGGAGCGAAAGATCGAGGAGACGCAGCGTCCCGTCATCGACGTGACCACGTTTTCGGTCGACGCCTACACGTATTTCCTCAAGGGAAGGGACGCGCTCGAGAGGATCTACCATGAAGAGGCGGTTCAAAACTTCACGAAGGCTCTCAAGATCGATTCGGCGTTCGCCGCAGCGTACCTCTTCCTCGGCAACGCTCATACTGCCGCATTCAACGGCGCCGAGGCCCGCAGATCGTATACGAAGGCGTTGCATCACGCCGCAAAGGCGACGGAGCGCGAACGTCTCTATATCAATGCTCAATACGCCATATCGGTCGAGAGCGATCCCGCCGAGGGGATACGAATATATCGGGAGCTCCTCCAGAAATATCCGCGCGAGAAGTACGCGTGGAATTTCCTCGGCAGACTCTACCGCACGAGGGACATGAACCGCGAGGCCATCGCGTGCCAGGAGCGCGCCATCGAGCTCGATCCGACGTTCGGAGGAGCCCTCAATGACCTCGCATATACCCACCTTAACATAGCGAACTACGAGAAGGCGCTTGAGGTTTTCAACCGATACGGCGCTCTCTACCCCGCCGACGCGAATCCGTACGATTCGATGGGGGAAGCGTACTTCGCGATGGGCAGACTCGACGAAGCCGCCCGGATGTACGAAAAGGCGTTCGCGTTGAAGCCGATGATGAGCTCAGCCATGATGCTCGCCTATCTGTGCGGCATGCGCGGGGATTATCGCGAAGCGGTTTCGTGGATCGAACGGGACATGCAAGTGGAGACGCTATCCGGACAGCTCGTGATCAGCTATATCTGGAGAGCGACTTTCTATGCGTGTCTCGGGGAATTCAACCGGGCCGTGCTGGATACTCGACGAGCGTTCGCGATAGCCGATTCGACCGGCAATACCGGCATAATGGGGGTCGGGAGACAGGTTGAGGGGGATGTGCTCTTCGAATCGGGACGGCTCGAAGAGGCACGCGAGCTCTTTCAGGCGCGGTATGTTATCCCGGGAGTCGACTTCCAGACGTCTCCATATGCGGCCGCCTTCCGGGAGTGTTACCTGGGGCTCCTCGATGTGGCGGCCGGCGACCCGCGGTCGGCACGTGAAGCGGCGAAGAGACTCGAAGCACTCCTCCCCGCCGTGCGCGCTAATTCTCAGGCCAACGGTCTGCGCGCGGCCAATTGGCTTTCACTTCTCAATGCGGAGCTTCTTCTCGCGGAGGGGCGACCGAACGACGCCATTCGGTGCATCGCGAGCGATTTCAAGCTGCAGGTGCCGTCCGTCAGCCCGGAATTGTTCTACATGAATGTGCCTTATACGCAGGATGTTCTCGCGAGGGCGTACGCGGCCAAAGGCGACCTCGATCGAGCGATCAGCGAGTACAAGAGACTCCTCACGTTCGACCCCGTGAGCAAAGACCGGCGGTTGAAGAATCCCCGCTACGAGTACCGCCTCGCGAAGCTCCTCGAAAAGAGCGGCAATCGCGTCGAGGCGCTCGAGCATTACCGTGTATTCCTGCAATACTGGAAGGACGCCAAACCCGACCTCCCCGAGCTCGTCGACGCGAAGGCGCGCGTCGCGGCGCTCGGGAGCTCGCCTGGCACGCCATAGACTTCTTTCGAAATCGGGAGTATAATCAGACGATAGGGCGCCTTTCTAAAGGGGAAGTGATATTCACATGCGTAGAAAAGCGGGAATCATCGGATCGGCCTCGTTCATTCTTTTCGTCGTGAGCGCCGGACTCTCGCGCCCCGCGCTCGCCGAGAAATATGTCTACCCCGACTATAACCAATGGATCTATTGCGCGGAGAAAGCCGAGGAGTGCTTTCTCTTCTGCACGAGCCACGGTGACTGCCCCAAGCCCGACACAATGTACATTTTCATTCGCGCCGCCGATTCCGCTGGAATCATGCGCGCTCATTTTCATCTCGAGTGGGACTATCCGGGGTGCGACTCCATTCTCTCGGTGACGCCTTGCCCGAGCGTCACGATTGAGAACGGAGACATCCTGCAGGGAATGACGATCTCTTTCCCGCTGCTCAAGAGCGGGCATTTCAAGGCAGTGATGGTCATTCTTCGCAACACCTCAGAGCAACCTCCGCCGGCGATGTCCGACTATGGCTTTTGGATTCGAGACGCGTGGCTCGAGCGCTCGAACGCCCAGACGGTCACGGTTGCCGATCATCGCACGATGCCGTTTTACCCCGACTGCTATACAACATGGCCGCTTTGGTACCACTCCGACACCGTCGACGTCAATATCGGCGCTCGGACGGACGTTTGGATACGGTGGTCAGTGGAGGGCGCGGAACCTGGCATGGGTGGCTGGCCCGTGAACATTACCGATGACATGGACTGGGTGAGCTCCACCACTCTGGACAATATGTGGTGCACCGGTTGCCCGACCTGCGCGTGGCAGGTGGAGACGGATTATATCTACATCGATGTTCCCGAGGGGACTCCCGTCGGGACTCTCAATACGCTTGCGTGGAGCGTCGGGACCGGGATCTACCATGACAGCCTCGTTCTTCGAGCAGTGCCTCCCATCGCAACCGAAAAGCAGTCGTGGGGCAAGCTGAAGGATCTCTTCAAGTAGGCAATCTAACTGATATCGGGAAGCGCTCGAAGCTCGGCTGCCATCGAGGCGGGCGCGGAGATCGTCTTGCTTCTCGATTTCTCGCCCGATTCCACGACGATCTCGCGCTTGGCGAGCGAGAAGCGCTTCGCGAGAAATTTCACGAGCTCTTTATTCGCCTCTCCCTCATGCGGCGGGGCCGCCACCTTAATACGAAGCTCCCCGGCCGTATTCCAGCCGAGGAGCTCGTTTCGAGGGGCTGAGGGTTGAACCCTGACGCGGAATCGGATCCGCCCTTTGTCACTATCCTTGATTTCCTTCATCTTTCGAGAGGTTGGTCAGGTTCTTCCTGAGATCTTCCATCGACCAGGTCGATTCGGGATTCGTGTCGGCATTCGCCGGCTGGGGCGCGGGCGCCTGGGGCGGCATCTGAGCCGTCTCTCTGCGCGGAGGTGCGCTTTCCGTTGCGCCGGTGACCTCTTTCAGGCTCGAGAGAGCGCTCTCGAAATCCGCGTCGTCCATGCGGGGCGGCGCCGCGGGCTGCTGAACCGCCGGCTGCAACGGTTGCTGGACCGGCTGCTGCAACGGCTGCTGATACTCCTGAGGACGCTGGCCTGGAATCTCGTAGTTCTTCCAGTCGGTCGGCTGCTTGCGAACCTCGTACTGCCTCCAGTCGTCCTGGGCTCTCGGAGCCGCGCTCTGCGCCTGCTGGGGCGGGCCGGCGTGCGCTTGCTGGGCAGGTGCGGTCACGACTTCTGAGATCGTCGCGCCGAGCGGCTCGATCTTCAGCTGCTGGGCCGGCTTCGGTGCCGGCGCGGCAAAAGCGTTCGTGTCTTCGGGCGGCTTCGCCTTCTGGTTGGGATTCTCGCGCGTCTCGAATCCGGGCCTCGGCATCTGCGGCCGCGGTTCGTCCTCGCGTTTGCGCTCATCTCCCCACGTGACTTTGTCCTTCGGCTCGTGGCCGAATTCTTCAGTGATTTTGTCGCGGCTCATGCGCGGAGGCGCGACGGGCTTCCGCACGTCCTCCTCCACCTGCTGGCCGATCTTCTCGATCGCCTGGTCGACGCCCGCGAAATCCTCCTGGAAACCGTCGAGCATCTTCTTGTGGCTGTCGAGGAGCGACTTGAGACGCGCGAGATAGCCATCCTTGTTCTTCTTGAGCTCGAGAATCTCGCGGCGAAGCTGGCTCGTGTGGGCGCGAATCGATTCGGCGGCCTTGTCGGCCTCCATTTCGGCCTCCCGGATCAAGAGGCTCGCCTCGCGGCGCGCGTTCTCCTTCGCTTCATGCGTGAGCTTTTCCGCGGTGAGAAGCGTGTTGCGCAGGTTCGTCTCGATCGCCTTGAACTCGTTGAGGCGCTCCTCGAGAGAGACGAGACGCTCGCGCAGATTCTTGTTATCGGAGAGAACGGCCTCGTATTCGTCGGCAATCGTGTTGAGAAACGCGTACACCTCTTCGGAATCGAGACCGCGCATGACCTTCTTGAACTCCTGCTTCCTGATATCGAGCGGTGTAACTCTCATCGTGCTGCCTCCTGAGCCCGGCTAGAACCGGTATCGTTTAATGCCGAACACTGCGGCTTGCAGAACGGCGGCGAATATCAACGATGCGACGTCGAGTCTCCACGCGGGCAGGATCCTTCTCAAGGGACCGAGGAGCGGCCCATAGATCTTGTCGAGTGCATGGAGCAGCCGGCTTCGTGTCTCAACCGCCTTCAAGAATACGTAAACGAGCGTAATGAATGTCGCCGTGTTGAGTGAAGCAATAATAAGACCAATTCCATTGGTGACAACGTAGCCCATAATTTACGCCTTTTCAATACATTATATTCGCGCCGGGCGACGGAGCGGGGACGGAGCGCCCAGGCGCGGTGCCTGTTTATTTATCAGCCGGCCGGTCGCTCGCATCCGCCGGCCGCGGGCGAGTTCAACCCGACGGCCGTTCGCCGAAGAGAATGCGGCCGAGACGGATCATCGTGGATCCCTCGGCGATCGCGATCTCGAAGTCGTCGGTCATGCCCATCGAGAGGTGCTCCATCGAAACCTTCTCGATACGGGCGGAATCGATCTCTTCCTTGAGGCGCCGGAGCCTCGCGAATGCGGCGCCGACGGCGCTCGCGTCGCTCACGAGGGGCCCCACGGTCATAAGTCCGCGGATGCGGAGATTCGGGAGCTTTGCGATGATCTCGCACGCGCTCAATATCTCATCGGGCGGCAGTCCGAATTTCGACTCCTCCCCGCTCGTGTTCACCTCGAGGAGAATGTCGGTCGTGACGCCCGCCGTCGCTCCCGAGCGGCTCAGGTGCTCGGCGAGCCGGAACGAGTCGACCGATTGAACGAGCGCGAATCGGCCGATGACCTTCACGACCTTGTTCGTCTGAAGATGCCCCACGAGATGCCAGCGGCAGGGAAGCTTCACGTCGGGGGCCTTCGCGAGAAACTCCTGCACCTTGTTCTCGCCGACGTCCGCGAGGCCCGCTTCGATCGCCTGCGTGACGACCTCGGGGCCGTGCGTCTTCGTCACGGCGATGATTGTGATCGCCGCGGGGTCTCGCCCGACTCGTTCCGCGGCCCGCGCGACGCGCTCCCGGACGCGCTCGAGATTCTCCTTGATCGTCATCGTCATGGCGCCCCGATGCTACCCCTTCCCCACAGCCAATGCAACTATTGACAGCAATGACCCATTTGATTCATCATAGGTACATTCATCCCCGGTGAGTTTCGGCTCACTGGCCCTCTCCGGGTTACGATCCGGAGGTTTCTTATCAACAAGCCGCGTTTCGCTTTCCGCCGTTTCATGGGAGGGGCAGTGATGGGACGTTTGCAGCGAGGCACCAGGAAAAACAGCGCTTCAAGCATCAAGTACAAGGCTACTCGTTCCGCACGAGGAAAGAAGCCGGCACGCGAACGACTTATTGACGACGAAGATGTGTATCGTCTGCGGATGCGTAATCGACTGTTACGAGAATCCCATGAGCGATACACCCTGGTGGACTTGTTCAGCGGAGCTGGAGGCTTGACGCTTGGGTTCACACAATCCCTGGGACAGATATTCACTCCTGTATGGGCAAATGATTTCAATCGATTCGCCGCCATGACCTATTTGGCGAATTTCAGTTGTCATTGCACAACCAACGATATACTTGAAATCATCGATAACAACATCAAGCAAATACCGAAAGCGGATGTCGTCATAGGCGGACCGCCCTGCCAAGGATTCAGTCTGCTCAACAAGAATCGGAAGGATGATCCTCGGAAACAGCTTTGGCGGCCTTTCCTGCAGATTGTCGAGCACACCGGGGCGCAAATTTTTGTAATGGAAAACGTACCTCAACTCCTCGGCTCCGAGGAGTACACGGAAATATGCAATTCGGCCATCTCGCTCGGATTCAAAACGACATCCGCGAAACTCTGCGCAGCGGATTACGGTGTTCCTCAAACCCGGTGGCGGGCGTTCATTATTGGGTGCAAATTTCTTAATCCCAATGAGTACTTCCCCCCCAAGAAGACCCATCGGAGACCGGATGTCGTCGACACGGGCATGTCTTTTTCCGATGAATTTGATGAATATGTGACTCGCCCTAAGTCATGGAGGACGGTGCGCGATTCCATTTCCGATTTGTTGAAACCGTTGGGTACGGAAATCCGAAAAGAACCTCCACCCTACGATCTTCATTTCGGCAGAACCCCCACCAAGCTCAGCTTCAATCGATATAGAGCGATACCTCGAGAAGGCATGAACAGATTCGATCTGCAGAAAAGGGCGCCGGAACTGACTCCTGCCTGTTGGATCAGAAAAACATCGGGAGGAACGGATCTCTTCGGTAGGCTTTGGTGGGACAGACCGGCATTTACGATTCGGACGGAATTCTTCAAGCCTGAAAAAGGCCGATATTTGCATCCGTCACAGCATAGGCCGATTACTCATCGCGAGGCCGCCAGGCTGCAATCATTCCCCGATTCATTCGAGTTCCTCGGGACAAAAATCGAGATCGCGAAGCAGATAGGAAACGCGGTTCCTCCAATGCTGGCGGCCCGGATAGCGGATTGCGTCTTGACCATGTTCCTCAATAAGGGATTGGAGAATGCCGGATCGATTCACGCCGGAAGATCGCAGCCGGATAATGGCGAACGTCAAGGGGCGCAACACATCGCCTGAGAAAACAGTGAAGCGATGTCTGCGCAAGCTCGGCGTCCGTTACAGATCGCACGCGCCGCACTTGCCCGGCACTCCTGATTTCATTCTGCCGGATCTTGAAACGGCATTATTCGTCAACGGATGCTTTTGGCACGGACACAGAGGGTGCCGAAGAGCTTCAATTCCCCGCACAAACACGAATTTTTGGAAGAAGAAGATCGAAGGAAATATTGAGAGAGACAAGAAGAAAGCGAGACAGCTCAGAAGTCTCGGCTGGCACGTCGAAACGATATGGCAGTGCCAAATGAAGAACGAGGAGGCAGTGCTGCAAAGAGTCTCAATGATCAGAGAACAGAGGAGCTCATATGGCCGCAAGAGATAAGATCCGTGAATTGTTCCTTAGAACGAACGAATAGCGCTAGAAATCCCAAGAGGGGCAGGCCATGCAATCAGCCTAGGAATTAGTACTCCCGATCTCTTCCTTCTCCAAGTGCAGACGATGGAGTAGCCGGTGCGCGATCGGGGCGACGAAGATTCCTACGGTGGCCAGGAATGCGATGCCCGCAAAGAGTGCGTAGAACGACGCGAAGAGCTTTCCCGCGGTCGTGGTCAGCGGATTCACCGGCCCCATCCCACCGAGGATCATCGACGCATCGAGGAGGGCATTGAGCCACGAGAATCCCGCGAGGAGGCGATATCCCACTATGCCGATGGCGAGCGAGCAGGCGATCACGGCGGCACCGATGAGACCGTGCCTGAAGAGCCGGCGGAGAAAAAGCGTCCGCGGCAGCAATGGTTGGCTTCGATGTTCGTACATCATATGTCGGCGCGTCCTATGCGCGCTCGAGATTCTCCCTGATCCTCACTGTTATAGCGCCCGGATGCTATCGCTTCTCCCCTGTCTTTGCAACCCCATTTCCGACGGGTCACACGGCGCCCAGCCCCCAGCAACAGGAATATGCATTGACACCCGGCACGAATCTTGATATTATTAACCCATAAGGTTAACAATTATTAGTGTGGCGGTGATGTGTGGATATTACTTTTTCCACCCGTAAACTGGAAAAGCGATGCAATGACTCGAAGACGATGACAAAGACCTGGGGGCCGCTTCAAGCGAAGAAGCTCCGCCGGCGACTCGACGATCTCAAGGCGGCTTCTACGCTTGAGGTAATGCAATTGCTCCCGGGACGCTGTCATGAGCTCAAAGGCGATCGGGCGGGTCAGATATCTCTCGATCTTGAGCATCCGAAAAGGCTCGTCTTCGAACCGGCGAACGATCCGGTCCCGCGAAAGCAGGATGGGGGGCTCAACTGGGCGGAGATCACGGCCGTCCGAATTATCGGGGTGGTTGATACTCATGATTAAGCGCATTGCGAATGAGTACGTTCCGACGGACGTCTCGGCACCCGGCGAGACGCTGAGCGAGATTCTGACCGAGAGAGGCATCAGTCAGACGGACCTCGCAGACCGCATGGGCCGCCCCAAGAAGACGATTAACGAGATCATGAATGGCAAAGCGGCTATCACACCCCAAACGGCGCTGGAGCTCGAACTTGTGTTGCGCATACCGGCGGAATTCTGGATCGCGCGGGAAAGAGACTACAGAACTTATCTTGCCAGACGAGACCAGGAAGAATGTTTCGCTAAAGATGTCAGTTGGGCTCGTAGATTCCCAGCCAAGGAGATGATCGAATTCGGATGGATGCCCCAGCATGTGGATAAAAGCGCGCTGGTCAGGAATCTTCTTGAATTCTTCGGAGTTGCATCAAGCCAGCAATGGGAACAAGTATTCTCCGTCTACCAGGTGGCATTTCGGAAACCCAAAGCGTTCAAACCTGACCTATGCGCTATCTCGGCGTGGCTGCGCGCGGGAATCTCATCCGCCGAAAAATCCAAGATGAAACCATTCGATCGTGATGCGTTCAGGGATGCATTGCGGGAATCAAGGAAGCTTATCACAAGCGATCCCGAGGACTTTGTGCCCGCCTTAACCGGTATTTTCGCGGAGGCGGGAGTGGCCGTAGCTTTCATCCCCGAGCTTCCAAAGTCCCGTGCAAGCGGGGCAACCATGTGGCTCTCTCCCGAACGAGCCCTCATCCAATTGAGTCTGCGTTACAAGAGCGATGATCAGCTATGGTTCACGTTCTTCCACGAAGCTGCGCACGTGTTGCTGCACGGCAAGAAGTCGATATTCCTGGAAACCGGCGAGCATCTTGGAGAGCAAGAGAAGGAGGCGAACGAATGGGCCGCGAACTTCCTGATTCCTGCTAGCGAGTACAGGCACTTCGTCTCGGTGGGTGGCTTCTCCAAGGCCGAAATTCGCGCATTCGCCGCCCAGTTGGGGATTTCGCCGGGCATTGTCGTTGGTAGACTCCAGCATGACGGTGTGCTAGACTTCGCCAACTGCAACGATCTGAAGCGAAGACTCAAGTGGGTCAAAGATAATTAACGGGGACGCTCTAAAAAGGAACATAGATGCCCGCGCCTCGAACCGTTATCGATCTCGTCGAACGCTTCACCACGCACCGTGACGCCTACGTGTCCTCCGAATACAACGAGACCCAGGTCCGTCGCGAGTTCATTGATCCCCTGTTCAAAGCCCTCGGATGGGACATGGACAATGAACAGGGCAACGCGGAACAATGGAAAGAAGTGATCCACGAAGACGCCATCAAGATCGGCGGCTTCACCAAAGCGCCTGACTATTCCTTTCGCCTCGGCGGGCGCAGGCTCTTCTTCCTCGAGGCAAAGAAACCGGCCGTGAACATCAAGGACGATCCCGGCCCGGCATTTCAATTGCGCCGCTACGCCTGGACGGCCAAGCTCCCCATCTCCATTCTCACCGACTTCGAGGAGTTCATCGTATACGACACGCGCATTCAACCGGTCATCACCGATAAGTCTTCGAAGGCGCGAATTCTCGCAATTCGCTACGAAGAATACGCCGATCGTTGGGACGAGATCGCGTCGATCTTCTCGCCCGAGGCCATTCGCAAGGGCGCCTTCGACAAATACGTCGAATCCGCCACTCACAAGCGCGGCACCGCCACGGTCGACGATGCCTTTCTCGCCGAGATCGAGGACTGGCGCGAGCAGCTCGCGCGCAACATCGCGCTGCGCAACTCCGGCGTGACGCAGCGCGAACTGAATTTCGCCGTCCAATGCATCATCGACCGCATCGTTTTTCTGCGCATCTGCGAGGATCGCGGCATCGAGGACTATGGACGCCTCCAGGCTCTGCTCAACGGAGCGGACGTCTATGCCAGACTGCGCGAGCTGTTCTACAGCGCAGACGAGCGTTACAACTCGGGCCTCTTCCATTTCCATAAGGAAAAAGACCGCGAGGGTGCGCCGGACGAGCTCACCCCGCGGCTGCAGATTGACGACAAGGTCCTCAAGGACATATTCAAGCGTCTCTACTACCCTGACTGCCCCTATGAGTTCTCGGTGCTGCCGACCGAAATTCTCGGCCAGGTCTATGAACGATTTCTCGGAAGCGTGATCCGTCTGACCGCAGGCGGCCACGCCAAAGTCGAGCAGAAGCCCGATGTCCGCAAGGCCGGCGGCGTCTATTACACGCCAACCTATATCGTGGACTACATCGTCAAGCACACCGTCGGCAGGCTCCTCGAGGGCAGGACGCCGCAAGAGGTCGCGGGCGTCACGGATGCCTGGCGGCCGTCGGCGAATCGCCACCCCATCGCTATCCTCGATCCGGCTTGCGGCTCAGGCTCCTTTCTCCTCGGCGCCTATCAGTGCCTCCTCGACTGGCACCTGGAGCAATATTCAAAGGACCTCGATAGGTGGTCCAAAGGCAAGGAGCCGAGGCTCTTTCGGGATCATCGGGGCGTTTGGCGTCTGACCACCGTCGAGCGCAAACGCATTCTGCTGACCAACATCTTCGGCGTCGACATCGATGCGCAGGCCGTCGAAGTGACCAAGCTCTCGCTCCTCCTCAGGGTTCTCGAAGGCGAAAACGCCGAGACCATGCGGAAGCAGCTGGCCATTTTCAACGAACGCGCCCTCCCCGACCTCGGCGCGAATATCAAATGCGGCAACAGCCTCATCGGTCCCGACTTCTATGCCGGCCGCCAAGAGGGTCTCTTCGACGAAGAGGAGATGTACCGCGTCAATGCGTTCGACTGGAACGCGGAGTTCGCCGAGATAATGAAGAGAGGCGGGTTCGATGCGGTGATCGGGAATCCACCGTATGGCGCCTTACTAAACAAGGAAGAATCCGAATATCTCCGCAGCAAGTTTGAGACATGTAGCAAGGATTTGGATACTTATTCGCTTTTTATGGAGCAGTCAGTTCATTTGGCAACGCCCGGTGGCCGCACCGCCATGATCGTACCAACAGGCTGGTACAGCGGTCCGAAGTTCGGACCTCTGCGACGCCACATGGCGATGCAAACAGACCCGAAATCGTTTGTGAATCTACCCTATGATGTTTTCGCCGCATGGGTTGATACAACTGTTTTCGTTGCCGAAAAACGTAGCCGGCCTACGGGATGGCCACGATCTGAAGTGTGTGAAGTTAAGTTGCGCATTTTCCCTAAGCGTCACTCTATCCAGTCTGCCACCGAAATGGACGCGCCGACCCAGTCGGGGGAACTTTCAATGTGGTTTGCTGGGGGTAGCGACGAATACTTGACCTATGCCGACTCCGCCAGTACCCGTTTGATCCAGAAGATTCAGAAGAATGGGAAACCACTGTCAGAGTTCGCCGACGTGCAGCGCGGCGTGACGCCTTTCAATCTGACAGCAAGCCGTACACATGCGACCAGCCGACCCGCATTCGGGGGTACTGTGCGCCGGTATCTTTTCGATCGAGGTCCGCAAAGTTTCATCCGCTTCGATGACACTCTTGCTGAACCGAAGCCGGAGCGGTATTTCCAGGGTCCGCGACTTCTTCTGCGCGAACTCATTAGCCGCAAATTCCAATTACAGTCGGTGAAGGTTGAGGAGGACTTTGTCACCAACAAATCAATGCAAAGCATTTTGCCGATTTCGGACGGACCGGATCTAAACTACTTGCTTGGGGTAATAAACAGCCGCCTGATGTCCTGGTATCTGTTGCACAGATCGAACATCGCGCAACGTGATGACTTTCCTAAAATCGTCTTGAAGGAGACACGATCCTTACCTGTGCCTCTCGTTAATATGACCGCCCCCTCCGAAAACGCTATGTACGACAAGATGCTTTCATTGGTTCAACGCATACTCGGCCTGCACAAAACCCTTATCATGGCAACAACGGAACAAAAGAAGATTATGATCGGACGCCAAATCATTTCGACGGATCATGAGATTGATCGACTGGTTTACGAACTCTACGACCTTACCGAAGAAGAGATTCGTATCGTAGAAGAAGCCACAAAGACAGACTGATCCAGCCGCTTGTTCCGAACCGCTGACCACGAGAGATCAGAAGCCTGTGACAGCCATCAAGTCGGCCGGGCGCCGTACGAGGCAGCCGGCGAGTTCCGCAGCGCGCCGACATCCCCCGGCGAATCGAGTGCCAAAAAGAGCGACGTGCGTCGGCGCGCGAGGACTGTCTGAGCCGGCGCCTCGTATGGCGCCCGGCCCCACCGAAACAACCGGCGCACAGCAGCTACACGTGCACCCTCACGAGCTCCATCTGCTCTTCGCCGGCCACGACGACCTTGCCCTCGAGCGTGATGAAGCAGTCGATCTCGGAGCGGGCCGCCATCTCTCCCTTGAGGTAGATGCCCGGCTCTATCGAGAAACAGATGCCCGGCACGAGCAGCCGTTCGTCCTTCGTCTCGAGATTGTCGATGTTGACGCCGTTCCCGTGCACCTCCTCGCCGATCGAGTGACCCGTGCGGTGGACGAAATAATCGCCGTAGCCGGCGTCGACGACGACCTTGCGGCACGCGTCGTCGACCTCCCAGCCGAAGCAGGGCTTCTTCTCGGCGAAGCGCTTGCGGACGAAGTTCACCGCGGCGATGCGCGCGTCGCGCACCGTGTGGAAGATCTCCTGGTACTTCTCGGGCGGCTCGTCTCCGGCGAACCCGCACCACGTGATGTCGTAGTAGATCGAACCCGGCTCTTTTAGCTTCGCCCAGAGATCGATGAGGATGCAGTCCCCCTTCTTGAAGGCGTACGTGCCTTCCTGCTTCGGCTCGAAATGCGGATCGGACGGATGGTCGTTGATGCCGACGATGGGAGATTCCCCGCCGCTGTCGAGCCCCTCCTCCTTGAAGCGCCTCAGGATGAACTGCGCGAGCTCGTACTCGGTGAGCTTCCGCTTCTCGGCGAACGCCTTCCCGATCTCGGCGAAGGCCTCGTTCTTGATATGCTGGATCTTGTCGCCGGCCTTGAGATGGCTCTCGTAGCCCTTATGGTCGATAAGCGATTCGAACTGCTGGACGAGGTCGGCGGAGGAGACGATCTCGTGCCCGAAGCTCCTGATGATCTCGATCGTCCCCGCGTCGACGATCGACACGTACGGAATGTTGTTGAGAGGCGAATACTGCATGGCGAGCTTCTTCGGCTTGCCGAGAATGTCCTTGAGCGAGGAGTGGAGCTCTTCCCACGCGCGGTAGTACTTCTTCTCGCCCGGGAGAGCGTCGAGCCGCGCGGGCTCGACCACCGAGACGAGACGGATCGGCTCGCCCGCAACCGGGATGTAGTAGAACCAGCGCCGCGAGGTCCCTTTCTTGAAATCAAGACCAAGCACGCGGTATGCGAGATGGTCCCTGTTGTGGAAATCGCACAGCAGCCAACCGTCGACACCTTTTTCCTTGAGCGCGGCCTGAATTTTCTTGATGTCCATCGTTCAATCCTCCCCGTATTCGAGAGCACGCATTGAGGGCGGTAAAACCCGTGGATTGAACGCTATCATGCGATCTTCGGTGATGTCAAGGAGTGGACTGGCGCGCCAGCGATTCGGCAACAAGCACGCCGATGGCCTCTGAGAACATGATTTGAAGCGAAGATAGCGGCAGAATGGGATCAGAGCATCATCGCATTGCTTCCAAACGGCTTTTTGGGAGGCTGATTCTGGAATAAAGACAAAGGATCCCCTGGGGGAGGGAGGTGATGGGTTTCCATGGAACTGCGCGAAGGCAATTGATAAAAGCTCGTCAGGTGAACCGGTCCCCGGATGGGATGTAGAACTCCGCGGCAACGAGTTTTGCAAAGTGGCGGGTAGTATGCCTTGCGCGCAGTTGCGGTTTGACGTTGAGAGATATGAATGCGTGGAACACGTTGTAGGCCAGAAGCAGGAGGAGGAGGAATACGAGCATGGCATGGGGTTCGTGTTTGTAGACGTGATCT
>Ga0265296_1002975_pt1 | contig 16338 bp, 14 predicted proteins | sample MunlanPumphouse1_FD_189073 | JGI IMG/M metagenome (GOLD analysis project Ga0265296, IMG submission 189073) | Groundwater microbial communities from a municipal landfill in Southern Ontario, Canada - Pumphouse #1 | ecosystem: Environmental > Aquatic > Deep subsurface > Groundwater | place... | reverse complement strand
CCATGGGATCCCTCACTCCGTTCGGGATGACGGGCGGAGAATGGGAGAAACGTTTTCGCTTAATTGAGAAGAAAAGAGACAGTAACCCACAATGAGTTCATAATTAATTCATCATTATTTTTTCTCCTATGCCTCTCTCTTACGAAGTGCTTCAGGAACCGCTTCTGGATCTCTGGAATACGATCATTGCCTATCTCCCCAATTTTATTGGGGCCGCTCTCGTCTTTCTCATCGGTGTAATTGTCGCCTCGATTTTAAGAAGTGCTGTGGTGAAGGTGGTCACGCTTTTGCGCATTGATGAGCTGGCCAAGAAGCTCGAGCTCACACAACAATTTGAGCGCGCAGGTTTACGCCTTCACATCGGTGGCCTCCTGGGATGGACCGTGAAGTGGTTTTTCATCATCGTGGCTCTGATCGCCGCGACGGACATTCTGGGCTGGGAGCAGGTGACAGACTATCTGCAACAAGTCGTTCTCTTTATTCCAAATGTGATCGTTGCGGTCATCATCCTCTTGGCTGGAATCTTGCTTGGAAGTTTTGTGCAGAACGTCGTGAAGTCCGCGGTAGAAGCGGCACAGCTTGCCTCGGCGGAATTTCTTTCAGGGATTGCCAAGTGGTCGATTTTGATCTTCAGCTTCATGGCCGCACTCGTACAATTACAAATTGCCCCTGAACTCATCCGTGTGCTCTTCACAGGACTGGTCGCTATGTTGGCACTTGCTGGCGGTCTCGCGTTTGGCCTGGGCGGCAAGGAACATGCTCATCAATTCTTAAATCGGTTGAAGAAAGATATCTCCTCCGAGCGATAAATGAACGACCGCTACACGTACGGCAATTCGCGTTTTTGGGAAATGTTCCCCGGCCTGTTGGTCTGGGGAACTTTTGCTCTTGCCCTCACATTGTCTTTTCTTGAGCCTCTGTGGGTGATCGTGTTCATTCTCGTGTTTGATCTGCTTTGGCTCTATCGCGTCATCTACTTCAACATTTTTGTCATCATCTCATGGAAACGCCATCGAGAGACCTCGCGGATAGACTGGCAGGCCAAGCTTTCCACACTTCCGTCTGCCAGCGCGATCCATCATCTCGTGTTCTTGCCGACCTACAAAGAGGACTACGCGATTATTCGTGAGACACTGCGATCCTTAAAAGAAAATAGCTTTCCGAACAGTCGGATGATGGTTGTTCTGGGTGGGGAGCATGGTGATGAGGAGGCATTCCGTAAGCACGCGCGAAGAGCCACGCAAGAATTTGGAAGTGTTTTCAAGGAGCTGATCGTGACCGTGCACCCAAAAGGATTGCCCGGAGAGATTTCAGGAAAAGGATCAAATTTGAACTGGATGGGACATAAGGTTGAAGCATTTTTGCAAGAGAAGTATCCAATGATTGCCGATGAAGATTTGATCGTCTCTGCGTTTGATATCGACACGATCGCGCACAGGCAATATTTTTCCTACCTGACATACCTCTACTGCACAGTTCCCAATCCAACCCGTTGCTCGTATCAACCGATTGCGCTTTTCTCCAACAACATTTGGAACGCGTCTGCTCCTGTGCGCATCGCCGCTTTTGGCACAACGTTTTGGTTGTTTGGTGAGCTCACACGTTCAGATCGGCTCTGGACATTCTCATCTCACTCCATGCCGTGGAAGATGTTGCGCGATGTGCGGTTCTGGCAGAAGGATATCGTGAGTGAGGATTCGCGTATTTTCATGCAAGCGTTTCTTCACTACCACGGGAAGTATCGTGTGACGCCGATGTTTCTACCTGTTTCTTTGGACGCGGTGTGGGGGAAGAATTATTGGGAGTCACTCAAAGGACTCTATGTTCAGATGCGGCGTTGGGCGTGGGGCGTTGAGCACCTGCCGTACTTGGTGCACGGGTTTAAACATGACAAACAGATTTCACGTTCCAAAAAGTTTCGCTATTTTTTTAATCATGTGGAAGGGATGTACACATGGGCGACGGCTCCGATCATCATGTTTGTTTTGGGTTGGCTTCCGCTCTGGGTTGCCAAGGGAGAAACAAACGCGCTCATCCAAGCCGCACCTTTTACCCTTCAGCAGATCATGCAGTGGGCCATGATCGGTGTTCTCGTTTCTGCCGTGATGTCTCTCACGATCCTCCCGCGTCGACCGCAGGAAGTGAGGAAGCACACCTGGATCGTCATGGTACTCCAATGGATCCTCCTGCCGATAACCTTCATCGTCTTTGGCTCATTCCCAGCCATCGACGCACAGACAAGACTCATGCTCGGGAAGTATTTAGGTTTTTCTGTGACAAAAAAAGCGCGGTGAGTTCACCGCGTCTCCTTGAGCACAATCCGTTTTTCAAACCCCCCACGCTCTTCGCGTTTTTTTGTTTGGATGAGCTGGAGTTGTTCGCGGTGAGTTCCCTCTAGCGCGGTGAGGCTATGGATGACTTCAAGGATGTCGGCGAGCTCCTCAACTTCTCCGCTTTCGAGATATTCGAGGACTTCTTCGGCAAGCTTTGCTTTGAGGCGTTCGCCATACTCCTTGATCTCGGCCGTATAGAAGTCTGCGCGTCCACCGTGTGCTTCGATGATCTCGATGATTTTGTCACGCACGAGTTTGTCATGACGGACCGCAAGTGGGTGAAAGCCTTGGCGCAGGAAAGTTTCTACAGGTGCGAATAGAGGAGAGGGAAGTTGCTCCCACGTAAACCACTCCCAACCCGAACACTTTTCTGGTTCACAGTTTGTGACTTCGCCCGAGAGATAATCTGCCTGCATGAACAGCGTGATGTAGTGCGTGCCCCATTCAGGTTGGTGGTTGTTCACCGCGCCAACGAACCGGACGTTCTGGATTTCAATGCCAGCTTCCTCCATCGTCTCCCGTCGCACGCAATCCTCCCACGTTTCTCCAAATTCTAAATGCCCTCCTGATGGACTCCATGTTCCTTCTCCGTGGGCACCCTGACGTCGTCCCATCAAAACTTTGCCGTCCTTGACGATGATGCACGCCGTTCCAACCTTTGGTCGCTCAACATTCATAGTTCTCAATGATTGCGGGAGTCTAGCTTCCGTATTACAAGAGGTTTATTACTTCCAACAGGTTTGTGAACAAGTGATCGGGTCGAGCTGATTCAAGGATTTCATGTGTGTGATAGCCTGTTGCCACACCAACACTCACGAGTCCGGCCTCTCGCGCAGATCGAACGTCATGGGTCATGTCGCCGACGTACACGCTTCGTGCTCGATCAACTCCCATGATCTGACAGACTTCCTTAAGTGCCGAGACTTTGTCCCGTGCGTCGCCGTGTAGGATTTCAAAAAACGGAGCGAGTAGATAATCTTGTGCCTCTTGTTTCAAAAAGACCGTTGGGTGTGAGCTTACGACGGCTGTGCGGATCCCTACGTTTTTGAGATGAGAGAGAACCCCGTGAGCCTCTGGGAAGACGCTTGGACGTACGCCCTTCTCGAGCGACTTCTGGAAGAACTCTCGATACAAGGCATAGATTTGATCGCCAGAATCGGTGATCCCGTTCTCGTGATAAAATTCAATCGGCGTCATCCTCACCGTTGCCAAGAACTCCTCAAACGTCGTCGTGCCAAGACCATAGTGCGTCCGCATACGATTGTTGGCTTCATACACGGGTCGGCGATCATCGCTAATCGTTCCTGACCAGTCGAAAATGATGGCGTCGAATTTCATAAGTTGTTTTCCTTGGAGGGTTTGTTTATCATACACGCACTATGTACCCAAAGGTCAGTATCAACATCGTCGCTTGGGACTCTATGCGGTTCATTCCCGACCTCATGAAGTCCATTATGACCCAGACGTACCGGGACTTCAATGTTGTGGTGATCGACAATGGGTCAAGCGATGAGGTCGCTGTTTTTTTGAAGGAGCACTATCCAGAGGTAGTGATGATCAGGAACGCGCGCAACCTCGGGTTTGCGGGAGCGCAAAATCAAGGCATACGCTACGCCGTTGAACACTGGAGTTCGTCAGACGGCAATGATCGTTTCATTCTGGTCACGAATCCTGACATCATTTTTACCCCGACGTTTTTGGAGGAGTTGATGGCACAGGTGCATCTGCACCCATTGTGCGGGAGTTTTGGTGGGAAGCTCCTGCGAGCGTTTGGAGAAAATCTCGCTGACGAAGTGTTCAAGGAGACGATTCATTCAGATCTGATTGACTCAACAGGTTTACGTCCGCATCGGAACTTTACGATGACGGATCGTGGAGCAGGAGTGCTTGATCGAGGTCAGTACGACACACAGGAAAATGTGTTTGGTTTGAGCGGCGCTCTTGTGCTCTATCGAGGTCAAGCTCTGCAGGAGGCGCGATACAAGGATGAATTTTTTGATCATGCTTTTTTTGCGTACAAGGAAGATGTGGATCTCGCGTGGCGATTGCAACAATTTGGATGGGATGCGCTCTATGTGCCAAAAGCAAAGGCCTATCATTACCGTGGGATGTATGGACCGGAGAAAAGTGGCCTTCTTGGCAAGCTTAGGAACTGGCGCAGGAAGTCTTCTATTGGCAACTATTATTCCACGCGCAATCAATGGCTCATGCTCATCAAGAACGTGCAGTTCGTGAATGGGCTTTTAGCCATTCCATGGGCGTTTCCATATGAGGGTGCGCGCTTTGTGTATGTTCTTTTTTTTGATAAGGGACTCAAAGCCTGTCTGGATGCGATACGGCTTTGGCCAGTGATGCTCAAAAAGCGTGGCGCGATACGAGCCAAGAGCAAGCGTTCAGCCAAAGAAATCCGTCAGTGGTTCGTTTGAGGTATAATGGAGGTATGTCTCATTCCCAAGAGTATCTTCAACGCGGTCATGCTCGTGCTCGGACGGCACGAATTGTTTTTGTGATTTTGTGCGTGGCTGTGGTTTTTTGGATATTGACGATCGTCGTTGGCGCCACACAAGTTTTTGCGCACATGCTTGACGCTCGCGATGATCTACTGGTCGCCAGTGGTGAGGCGAGCGCTTTTTTATTTGATTCAGCCACTGTCTCTCTTGAGCAAGCGGAAACCTCCTTTGTTGCCGCTGAACGATTTTTGCCAGTCCTTGGTTCTGTCAGTTGGCTTCCAGTGTTGGGATCCAAGGTTGAATCGCTCCGCGATGTGATCCGATCAGGTCATGATGTTGTCAAGACCCTGCAACCATTGTTCGATTTGGGGAGCGATCTTGTGCAACTCTCCGGTCTGTCAACGGAGTATCTGGCAAAGATGCAAGAAGGTCTCGTTCCAACCGTTACGTTTGGAGATCTCTCGACGGAGACGAAGCGCGCAATTCTCCAGCGCTTGAGCGCTTCAGCGGACGATCTAGATTTGCTGTCTGCGCAGATTGAGATTGTACAAGCCGAGCTCACGTTGATCACACAAGACACCCAGATCGGTCCGCTCCTTTCTCTCGTCGATCCTCTGCGCATTGAATTACAAGAGGTCGGAAGCGAGCTCAAACTTGTAGGTGTCCTTGCGCGACTGCTTCCGTCGTTTGCTGGACTCGACAAGGATGCGACGACGCTTCTGTTGTTTTTGAACAACAATGAACTGCGACCATCTGGTGGATTTATTGGTTCCTATGGAGTCCTTAAAATGTCTGGTGGAGAGATCTCTGAACTTGAGACAGCCGATGTGTATGCGCTTGACGATGCGGCACAAAAACAGATCACACGGACAGCTCCTTCACCGCTTCAGCGCTACAACGACACGAGCAGTTGGTTTTTTCGTGATTCAAACTGGTCTCCAGATTTTGCTGTTTCCTCCATGGCCGCGATCGAGTTGTTTCTTGAGGAGGTTGGATTTCTCGAGGATTCCAGCTTGATTCCAATGACCACACAGGTTGATAACGTGATCGGATTCACACCGACATATGCATCTAATCTTTTGAAGATCACTGGACCCATCATTGTTGGTGGTCAGACGTTTACGTCAGAGAATGTGGCTGAAACGCTTGAGTATCAAGTCGAGTATGGCTATGTAGTCAAGGGCTTGCCGCGATCCCAGCGTAAGGAAATTTTGGCCGACCTCGTTCGCGAGATGAAAACGCGCCTGTATGCACTGCCACCCGAATCCTGGCAGGAGGTGCTTGAAGTGACACGGCAGGCTCTTCAAGAGAAACAGCTCCTTCTTTACAGCACGCAGGATGATGTTCAAGGTATGATTGCATCTGTTGGCTGGGGAGGAAGTGTAGATTCGAAAACCGTTGATACACTCATGGTCGTAGACGCGAATCTTGCCAGTCTAAAATCTGATCCAGTTGTTGAACGCGAGATTACGTACTCGATTAAATCGAACGCATCCGATGATTGGATCGGTGAGGTTTCGATTCACTACAAACACACAGGTGATTTTGACTGGAAGACGACGCGGTATCGGACGTACGTCCGAGTCTATCTTCCAGAGGGCACAGAGCTCATTGATGTAGAAGGAAGCTGGCTGAACGATATAGCGCAAAATCCAACGGGCGCAGAAGGAATCGTTGATGTTGTCCACGAGTTGGGTCTCATATCGTTTGGAACCTTCACCTCGGTGGAACCAGGTGGTGAACACACTCTCACGTTTACGTTTGAGCTTGCCCCAGAGGTTGTTCTCTCGATCGACGCAGGGGACTATGCTCTGTCTGTCTTGAAGCAGGCTGGCGCACAAAATAACGCATTGACGCTCGAGCTAGATTTTGATAAGAATGTGACGCACGCGACTCCACCAGAGAATGAGGGAGAGTGGGGAGACGCACTTTATCGCTTGAACACTATTTTAGATCAAGATGTGGAGGTAGAAATTCAACTGTAGGTGGTTAGGTGGATCAGGTGGATAAGGTGGAATAGGTTTTCGGAATTCGGATTCCGGATTCCGGAACCACCTCATCCACCTCATCCACCTTTTCCACCTCCCCATCTTCCCTTATGTTTCAAAGAAAAATCGGTATTGATCTTGGAACAACCACTGTCCTCGTTTATGTTCCTAAACGAGGAATTATTATTCATGAGCCGTCAGTGGTTGCGGTATCGCTTACGGATAAAAAAGTTTTGGCCGTGGGAAAAGAGGCAAAGGACATGATAGGGCGCACTCCAGATACGATCGTTGCTAGGCGGCCACTCAAGGACGGTGTGATCGCCGACTATCGAACGACCGAGGCTATGTTGCGCTACTTCATCAACAAGGCGCTGGGCGGCGTGCGGTTATTTCGTCCAGAGGTCATGGTTGCAGTTCCAGGTGGGATCACTTCCACTGAACGCCGCGCGGTGATTGATGCCACGCTTGCCGCTGGCGCCAAGGCCGCCTATATCATCAAGGAACCAATCGTCGCCGCCATCGGCGCGAATATTCCCATCGGCTCGCCATCGGGTCACATGATCATCGACATCGGCGGTGGGACGTCCGAGATGGCCGTGATTTCTTTGGGAGGCATCGTCGCGTCCGAGTCCGTGCGCATTGGCGGGGTCAAGTTTGACTTGGCGATTTCAGAATACATCCGTCGTAAATACGGACTTGCCATTGGGGAACGTACGAGCGAGGATATCAAAATTCAAATCGGCGCGGCTATGTATCTGCCAGACAAGCTTACAATGGAAGTGAAAGGTCGCGACATGGTGACTGGACTTCCAAAGCTCATCGAGGTCACTTCTGACGATGTAACCGTTGCGATTCAAAACGAACTTGAAGGCATCATCAACACGGTCAAAGAAGTCCTTCACAAAACGCCACCTGAACTTTCCGCTGACGTCATGGACAAAGGGATCGTGCTCTCCGGCGGTTCCGCAATGTTGCGGAATCTTGATACACTGATTGCCGAGGCAACTGGGGTGCCGACATTTGTCGCTGAAGATCCTCAACAGTGTGTTGCCAAGGGAACAGGCATTGCGCTGGAGAATCTGGAAGCATACAAGCGATCGATTTTTACTTCGTAGTTCTATGGCAGACTTGAATCTCCTTACAACACAAACCACAGGAAAGATCGTGTACGCCATCGATGCATGGATTCCAAACCAGGATCGCATGACAGGAGTCCAGCAGTATTCTTTTCAATTGATTCAAGCGATGAAACAACACGTCCTTGCAGAGAATGAGCGTGTTGTTTTGTATACGTATAAGAAGCTTACGGGTCCACTGGCTGATCTACCCACGGGCTGGGAGGAGCGTGTCCTTGCTTGGCCGCCTCGGCGAGGATGGATGAGCGTGCGAGTGAGCTGGGAGCTTTGGCGTCATCCGCCCAGCGTTTTCTTTGTTCCAGGACAAGCTCTGCCAAGATTTGCAGGAGCAACACTCACCACTATCCACGATGTCGCGTTTGCACGCCGTCCTGATCTTTACGATCCAGCTGTTTGTCGTCGCTTGAAGCGCGTGACCAAGCGGGCGATCAGAAAGGCAACTCGCATCCTCGTACCAAGCCAGGCAACCAAACAAGATTTGATTGATCTCTATCATGTGTCTGATGATCGCATCGTCGTCACCCACGAGGCCGTGAACACCAAAGTGTTTCATCCGTATTCTCTGGAAGACGCACGCGCCACACTTCAACAGCATCGCTTTGGTACAAACTTTTTCCTCGTGGTCGGACGACTTGAAAAGAAAAAGAATCTCACAATGCTCATCCGCGCCTTTGAGCTTTTCAAGACGCGACGTGGCGTGGGCGATCCGTTTGAATTGATCTTGGTCGGTGAGCCTGGGTACGGCTACGGCGAAATCAAAAAATACATCGACCTCTCTGTGCACAAGGAATCCATTCGCACACCTGGATATTTGTCAGACGAAGAAGTCGCGCCACTCATGAGCGCGGCGACGGCGTATCTCTTTCCGTCTTGGTACGAAGGGTTTGGGATTCCTAATCTTCAGGCCATGGCCACGGGCACAACGCTCATCACATCCGACATCCCAGCGCATCAAGAGGTTGTGCTTGACGCTGGTCTTTTGGTTCCTCCAGAGAAAGCAGAAGCCTGGGCACATGCTCTGGAGCGCGTGGTGAAGGAAGGGAGTCTGCGCGTAGAGCTTGTCCAAAAAGGCAAACAACGTGTCACAGATTTCTCTTGGGAACGCACGGCAGTTCAAACATTGGACACATTGAGAGGGTTGGTTGGCACACAAACAAAAAACCGTTGAGCGAATGCTCGGCGGTTTTTCGTCACTCCTTGGGAGAGAGTTGGGGTATGAAACCCTAGCAGGTCATAAGTCGGTTGTCAGAGGTCAGATGTCGGTTGTTGGAAAGAAAACGATTCTTTCTGACTACCGACTACCGACTACCGACTACTGAACTATTAGGGCTGGGCGAGATGATCCACGTGAAGTAGATCAACCTCGCCCTGCGTTGCCGCGTTTTTTCAGGAGAGATGGCACACTCCAAACTCACGCTTTCGCTTTACCGTCGTTGGACGGAGGACTGTGAGAGCCCTTGTCGTGCTGGAGCGAGGATCTACTTCCCCTTCGAGCCTCCGCTCGCCGCAACAGCGAGTCGGATCTGGCGATCCTTCTCCGCCCGAGCCGCCCGCTTGGCGAGCTGGACCTGCGGGGCGCCATTGCCGCTCCCGCCGAACGCTCCGCCATGGCCGACTACGTCGCCCATGCGCGGACGCAGGGTGCGGGAGGCGGCCTCGCGCTTGCACTCCGCGTCCATCATCGTCCGCATCGTCTCCTTGAGGGAGAACCAACGGCCGAAGCGGATGATGCACCGCTCGCCGAACGCGTGCCGCCAGAGATCTTTCGACCCCACACGGCTACCGCACTGGCGATCCCGCATCGCGCCGATGGGCGGCACGACCGCGGCGGACTCGAGAACGAGCCCTCCGCAACCGCACACACACTTGAAGGCCAGACCGGAGTCCGTCTTCACGCGGCCGAAGCCGTCGCTGTCGACCGGCTTCGCACTGGGGACCACGAGGGTCACCGGCGCGGGCGCGGAACGGCTGGCGGACTGCCGGGTGGGGAGGACGATCGTGGGCTTGACGCTCACGACCTTGGTGATCGCCTTGGGCGCGACCTTCGGCTTGCGAGCCTCGACGATCTCGGCGACACGGGCCTGGAGGGCACCCGCGTTGCGGAAGAGCCGATCGACGCCGAAGCCCGAGAGCTTCTGCGGCGACTGACCCTTCCAGCCGAGGATCTTGCAGACCTCGCCGTCGCCGGCGAGGTTCGCGAGCTGGTCGGCGGCCTTGCACGCGGCGACGATCACCGCGAGGTGATCCGTGCCGAGCGCGTTGCCGTCGGATCCGATGAGCGCGTCGGCCGCGAAGCCGAAGTGCCGGACAAGCTCGTGGTTCTCGATGATCTCGACCGCCTCGGCGAGCTGGGCGTAGCGATCCGAGTAGATCGGCTCGCCGACGGTGTCGTCGGCCGCCTCGCGCCGCTCGTTGCGGATGTTGCGAAGCGCCTCCCGCTCGGGGCTCGAGCGGAGGGCGGCGCGGACGCGGGGGGCGGCGCGCATTGAGGCTTTGTACATGTTTTTCCTGTGGGCCCGCGGTGGCCCGGTGTGGTTGGAAGGTTGGAAAGATGCCGCGGAGTCTTTTAATGTTTCCCCTCCTTTTCACCTGCCAGCCGACCTGTCCCCCGAAGTTTTAACGAAGGGGGAAGCCTTGGCGTAGGTTGGAGGAGGGGTAAGGGGTGGTTATTATCACTGACGATAACCCCCTCTTAACTCCCCCTTGAGAAAGGTGGAGAAACCTATAAAAACTTCGTGACATCTTTCTGTGTAAGGATCTTGTATCCCTAGCAGTTCACGAGTTTCCTCATGACCTCTTAGGGTTGGGCGATCGATTTCGTGTCGATCGCCCCCCGTCGTAGATCTCCCGAAGCTTTCGCGAAGGGGGATGTGCATCTAGCGTTTTGACGGAGAGAGCAGATGCACTCTCTCCAACTCACCCTTTCGGTTTCCATCGTTTGCATCCGTTCATTGGACGCGGTGATGGTGGGCTGTGAGGGCCCATGCCGCGATCTCGGTCGCTAGCCGTTCATGACTAGTTCGCCTCGACCTGCTCGCCTTCGGCCTCGGTGCCCTCATCGGCCGCCTCGACGTCGGGTTTGGCGGTGCCCGCGGCGATCGCGGCGGCTTCGTCGCGTCGGGCCTCCTCGAGCTGGACCTTGAAGGAGGTGTAACCCTCCTCGCCGGCGACCAACTCGATGATTCGCAGGGACGTGCGGATCGCGCTGCCGAACTTGCCGATCACCGTCGACGCCACCGCCTTCTCCGCCTCGAGGTTTCCCTCGGGGGCTTTGAAGATGGGGCTGATCGTCGCGATCAAGACGTCGCGCTCTCCGCGGCCGAGACGGACCGGACGACCCTCGGGGGTCTTGGTGTCCATCGCCTCGCCACTCTTGGCTTCCGCGATCGCCGGCTTCCACTCGCGGTGGTACCAGGTCTCGGAACCCGCGGTCAGCTCGATCTTCGCGATCACCCATGAGATCTGCACGATCGCATGGGCCGACTGCCGCGACTCGAGCGCGAAGGCGAGCAGTGCCTCGGCGTGGGGCGCGAGCGGGGCGTACATGCCCGTGAGGAGCTCGACCGCGAGTTCGACTTCCGCCTTGCTGACCGTCGGAACCGACGGGCGTTGAGGACGCGGAGCGGAACGCGGGGCGGAGCCTTCACGAGTTGGGAGTTTGAGCATGGCTTTTTCCTCCTAAAGGAAATTTTCTGGAGTTTCGTCGTGCACAGGCTGCCAAGCCCACACACTCCAGATGACTCTTTCGAGTCGGGTTTTTTGAAGATGTGTTCCTTGACGAGAGGAACTGGGAGATGAGCGAAGTCTGTTAATCCCTCGTAGTTCAGTAGTCGGATGTCGGTTGTCAGATGTCGGTATATCTGACCTCCAACTTCCAATCTCTAACTTCCAAACTATGAGGGACCGGCGAGAGTGTGTTTGTGCACACTCTCGCCGTCGTGACCACGCTGGCTGTTCAGCCGTTCACTTCGCGGCGGCCGCTTCGTGGAGGCGGACGTACCCGATTCGACGTCCCATCCGTGAATCCTCCACGCGGTACGGCGGCTCGGCCTTCGCGGTGTTGGGAGCGGTGCCGGTGGGGTTGACGAGGCCGGTTCGCAGGAACATGTCCTCGTCGGCGGCGGAGAAGAAACAAGAAGTTGGGGCGCGGGAGAGAACGATCGAGCGGTTCATGAAATATCCTTTGGCAAGCTTGTGGCCTGCCGGATACTGGTCGGTGGGTTCAGGGTCCGACACAGAAACTCGGAGAAGAATGGTTTAGTGACCTGGCGCAAGCCTGGTGTTAACCTGGAGCATCGGGCATATGGCTTAAGTAAGCGATGCCTAGTTAAGCCATTTGATGATCCATCTCTCTCCTCCGAATTTCTGCACCGGATATGATCTCTTAAGCCTGCTGGAGGTAGTGGCGAAGCAGTGATTCTCCCGAGGGAGGATGTGCTTCATGATCGCTAGGCGTGTGGAATGAGTAAGTCTTCGACAGGCTCAGACCTAGTCAATCCACTTAGCGATCAGCGCTACCCTTCGCCGAGGCTACGGGTAGACGCGTTTACTCTCTCCTCCATGAGGCTTGAGACATCAAAACGCCGATTGCTAGCTGTATCAGGCTCTGAAGAGAGATACAGATAACAATCGGCGCTCTAGGCGAAACGATTGATGGCCATTTACCGTGGCCCCGGACTCTCTCCCCAGAGAATGTTTAGTTGTAGTTTTCTATTGGTGATCTTGTATGGCGCCACTCTATCCTATTTTGTCAACTCTGTCAAGACTGGTTGGGAGCCAGGCTTCCAATTTAGTACTAGAATTAGCCAATATTAGCTATTCAGTCTCTGTTTACAAAGTTAGACATCACAGGGCGATTTCTGCACCGTGCTATACTATTGTCCGTATGCAGATCTTCTCTTCGATCATCGGCCACGCGAAGGCAAAAGAAATTCTTTCACGCATGATCGAACACAAGTCGCTTCCGCATGCGTTTCTTTTTATCGGTTCTGACCATGTCGGGAAGACGGCGGTGGCGAAGGCTCTTTGTCGCAAGGTTCTTGAAGCACAAAATTTAGAGATTCAGCCAGACTATCTCGAACTCAAGCGTCTTCACGACGAGAAAACAGGCAAACGCAAATCTAACATCGCTGTGCGCCAAGTGCGCGAGCTGGTGAGGATGCTGTCCATGACATCGTTTATAGGCGGCAGTAAAGTTGTCTTGATCGAGGAAGCTCACAGACTCTCGATGGGCGGGGCAAACGCGCTTTTGAAAACGCTCGAGGAACCAAAAGGGCAAACGCTCTTTATTCTGCGAGCGCCTAGCACCGAAGATCTGCCAGCGACCATTGTGTCGCGCTGTCAGGTCCTGCGCTTCACGACCGTGTCTCAAACAGAGATCGTCGAGGGTCTTGTGCGCGCTGGATTCAATCGGCAAGATGCGCAGGAGGCCGCTGTTCACAGCGAAGGTCGGCCAGGGCTCGCCCTGCGATTCCTAAAAGATAGCGAGTACCGCGCACAGCGTGAGATAGATCGCGCGCAAGCAGAAGCGTTTTTGTCCTCGAGCCTTCCCGATCGTCTGCGACTGGTGATGGAGCTCATTCCCAAAGGTGAAATCAATTCTGCGAGTCGACTCCAAAAAGTCGTGACAGAATTACAGATGGTTGCTCGCCGCGAGCTTCTTTCCACCACCTTATCTACCTTGTCCACCTCATCCACCTACCCACCTCTCGTCTCTTTTCTCAATCGCCTTTCCGAAGTCCGCCAAGCCGCTCGTCATAATATCAACCCTCATTTAGCTCTTGAGCATGTCGCTTTATCCTGAGCCCCGCGAAGGATCCCAGCCGCTTCTGAGTTCCTTCGGCGAGCGCTTCAGGATGACAAAAAAATCTATGAAATACTTTTCCTTCGTCTTTGTCTCACTCATCCTTCTTGGCGCTGGCTGTGCAAGCAAAACATCATCCAGTTCCGACGGCGGCGTTTGGAAGACGCTTACCTCTGGTGAAGAGTGGGCGCAGACCGTGATCGTTCCAACAGCGCAAGGCATTGGCACGCTCGCCACCACAGACGTTCTCAACATGGAGATGGATCCGCAGGACGACACGTTCATCTATCTTGGCACGCGCCAAAATGGAATGTTGTATTCACAGGATAGCGGAATCTCCTGGCTTCAACCTGAAGCTGGTGCGCTTCAAGACGGACTTATTTATGATGTTGAGGTCGATCCAACAGATGTCTGCGCGGTGTATGTGGCCAAAGGCGCTCGACTCTACAACACGCGCGACTGTATGCGTTCGTTTGATTCCGAGACCTATGTTGAAAATCGGAGTGGTGTAAGTGTCGTTCAGGTGGCGGTAGATTGGTTTGATAACAGCACGATCTGGATTGGGCTTTCAAATGGCGATGTCCTCAAGAGTGATGATTTCGGTGGGACATGGCAGACGATTCTGAAAACAGGCGAAGAGATTTCTGGTTTTTTGATTCACGCGACGGACACGAGAACCCTACTCGTCTCAACGTATGATAAAGGCATCTACAAAACAGAAGATGGTGGATCTGACTGGGAGCAACTCGATGGCGGCTTAAGTGATCTGAAAGGGGCAGACACCGTGTACACACTCATCCAAGACGCCACGTCAAAGGTCGTTATCGCATCCACAGGATATGGTTTGGTGCGCTCAACAGATTTTGGCGCCACGTGGAAAGCGATTCAACTCGTAACCTCCGCAGGAGAAGTTATCATCCGCGCGGTGGGCATGGACGTAACAGATCCTGACACGCTGTACTACGCGGCGAACTCAACTTTCTACCGTTCAGAAGATGCAGGCGCCACATGGGACACAGAGCGCCTTCCATCTGCGCGCGTTCCCCGCGCACTTTTGGTTGACCCAGACGAGCCAGAAGTGTTATATATCGGAGTCGCTAGTTCAACTGAATAAAGGGCGCCTCATCCACCTCATCTACCTACCACACCTTATGCATGCCATGTTGATCGACAAAAAACCCGCCTTTGACGGCGCTCTTGGTCATCTGCAAAAAGAGCTCGGACAGTTGCGCACGGGCCGTGCGACTCCAGCGCTTGTGGAGAATATTTCTGTTGTTGCGTATGACGCTACGATGGAGATCAAGGGTCTCGCTTCGATTTCAATCGCGGATGCCAAGACGATCGTGATCGATCCGTGGGATAAGAGTTTGCTCAAGAACATCGAGAAAGGAATTCGCGATGCCGATATTGGTCTCTCGCCAGTTGTGGACAGCGACGTGATTCGTATCATGATGCCGCAGATGACGGAAGAGAATCGCAAAGCGATGGTGAAAAAAATGAAGGAATATTTGGAGGACGCACGAATTGCTCTGCGCCAAGTGCGAGAGGAAACGCGCCAGGAGATTTTAAAGAGAGAGAAAGATGACGCGATGAGTGAGGATGAAAAGTTCAAACTTTTTGATGAGATTGATAAGTTGACGAAAGAATATGTCGATTCGGTTGAGGAAATGGGGTGGAAAAAAGAAAACGAAATCATGACGATATAAATCTCATTTGTCTTATTCGTCCTATTCGACCTATGTCTTCTTCACACGTCACAATGGAAAAACTGGTTGCCCTCGCGAAGTCGCGGGGGTTCGTGTTTCCTGGTTCGGATATTTATGGCGGCATGGCGAACTCGTGGGATTACGGACCGCTGGGAACCGAGCTCAAGCGCAACATCATGAATGCGTGGTGGCAGAGGTTTGTTACGTCGCGCGGCGACATGGTCGGGATTGATGCGGCCGTCATCATGAATCCAAAAGTGTGGGAGGCATCAGGGCATGTGGCAGGATTTACTGATCCGTTAGTGGAGTGCAAGGCGTGTCATGAACGATTCCGCGCGGATCTGATCGATACGTCGAAGGCGTGCGCGCATTGTGGTTCCAAGGACGGATTCACGGATCCAAAAAATTTCAATTTGCTTTTTAAAACTTTTGTCGGCTCAACGGAAGACTCCGCGTCGGTCGCGTATCTTCGTGGAGAACTTGCCCAGGCGATGTTTATCGATTTGCCGCAAGTGCTCACGTCGAGTCGTAAGCGCGTGCCGTTTGGGATCGCGCAACAAGGGAAATGTTTTCGCAACGAGATTACGCCAGGAAATTTTATTTTCCGTACACGCGAGTTTAACTTGATGGAGTTTGAGTATTTTGTGCAAGAGAGTGAATGGGAGAAGTGGTTTGAGTATTGGCTCGAGCAAATGAAGAGCTGGCTTGATTTCTGTGGCGTGAATCGTGAGCATCTTGTGTTCCACGAAATCGAAGACGGGGAGCGCGCGCATTATTCAAAGCGCACCATTGACATTGAGTATCTGTATCCGTTTGGTCAGAAGGAGCTGTATGGACTCGCGTATCGGACAGATTTTGATTTGAAACGTCACATGGAACAGTCTGGTGCGGACATGCGCTTCACGGATCCAAAAACGAATGA
>Ga0265296_1002974_pt1 | contig 16343 bp, 14 predicted proteins | sample MunlanPumphouse1_FD_189073 | JGI IMG/M metagenome (GOLD analysis project Ga0265296, IMG submission 189073) | Groundwater microbial communities from a municipal landfill in Southern Ontario, Canada - Pumphouse #1 | ecosystem: Environmental > Aquatic > Deep subsurface > Groundwater | place... | reverse complement strand
AATTAAAGAAAAAGGGATTAACCTATGATTTGCTAACCCCTTGATATCTTTGGTGCCCCCGACAGGACTCGAACCTGTGGCACAGGGATTAGGAATCCCTTGCTCTATCCACCTGAGCTACGGGGGCTCGATCTTTTAATCCTTGAGACCTTTGCACAACCTGCCGAGAGCTTTAAGAGATATGACTTACGAGGATGTTTTATTAACATCTTCCATATGGTTTGTCAAATACAAAATGTGAGAAGGATTTCAAATTACTATAGCAGAGCAATGGGGAAAGACAGAGAATATTAATAGAAGAGAAAGGAAGGGGGCTGAATATTTATTGAAAACCTTAAGAAGAAATAGTATAGTTATATACTGGCGGAAAAAAGATGCTTATACTGATGATCGACAATTACGATTCCTTCACCTATAATCTGGTTCAGTACTTTGGGGAGTTGGGGGTAAGGCTCAAGGTAATAAGGAACGATAAGATAACCTTGGAAGGGATAGAAGATATAAACCCGGACAAGATAGTTATCTCCCCTGGACCAGGGACACCAGATGATGCCGGCATATCAAAAGACGTCATCAGGCATTTCGGAGAGAAGAAATGTATACTTGGTGTTTGTCTGGGCCATCAATGTATAGGAGAGATCTTTGGGGGGAAGATCAAAAGGGCTAATGTCGTTATGCACGGCAAGACCTCCATGATCTATCATGATGGAAAGGGTGTCTATAAGGGGGTAGAAAATCCCTTTGAGGCTACCAGGTATCATTCTCTGGTTGTATCAAACGATGGATTCCCCCCGTGTCTTGAGATTACGGCAAGGACAGGAGATCGCATCATAATGGGTACAAGGCACAGGAAGTATACAATAGAAGGGGTGCAGTTTCATCCGGAGTCATTTCTGACTGGTGAGGGAAAGAAGATTGTCAAGAACTTTATAGACCTTTAGGGATTTGCTGTGGACTTTTTAAATGGTGTCAAGATTGGAAAGCCTGTAGTAAGAGAGCTTCGTATCTCTTCTCCACCTGAATCTGTCTTTGACAGGATTCACTCGAAGCCTTTCAGTTTCTTTCTGGACAGCGGCATGGACAGGTATAAACTGGGGAGGTATTCGTTTATGGGGTATGCCCCTTTTTTAATACTAAAAAGCAAAGGCAACAGGATTGAGATTACTATTGGGGGCGATGTGTACACATGGATAGGCAACCCCTTCCATGTCATTGACAGCATCATCAGGCATTATAGGATTCAATCCGATCTAACTATTTCCCCCTTCATCGGTGGAGGGGTTGGCTATTTTGCGTATGACCTCTGCCATTTTGTTGAAAGATTACCCAAAACCGTGGTTGATGACCTGGGCCTTCCCGATTGTTATTTCTGTTTCTATGATAGGGTTATAACCTATGAGCATGAGGAGAACAGATGGTATCTCTCTGTAACTGATTTTGACGCGACAGAGGATTCTCTCGCCATAAAAACGACTGAAGCCCGTATAAGAAAGTCAGAAGAGGAGATACTCACCCTGCTGGATAACCCTGGAATAGAAGAATTAGACCCTATTAATGCACCAAAATTCAAACCAGCCCTTGAATCAAACTTCACGAGAGAAGACTATTTAAAGGCTATAGAAAAGGCCAAAGAGTATATCTTTGCCGGGGATATATACCAAGTAAACCTGTCTCAGAGGTTTCATGCAAAGCTTCCCATGGGGCATTATCAATTGTATAAGAAACTCCGTAGTATCAATCCTGCCCCCTTCGCCTGTTACCTGAACTTCGATGATGTTACAATAGTCAGCTCTTCACCGGAGAGATTTCTAAAAGTGGAAGGGGATAGAGTACAGACAAGACCCATAAAAGGGACCCGACCAAGAGGAAAAGACGATGATGAAGATAGAAGGTTAAAAGAAGAACTCCTGGCAAGCAAGAAGGACAGGGCAGAGCTCAATATGATTGTGGATCTGGAGCGGAATGACCTGGGACGGGTATGTGACTATGGCTCAGTCAAAGTAACGGAGCATGCTATTGCGGAAACCTATGCTACGGTTTTTCACCTGGTTTCAACAGTGGAGGGAAGACTGCTCCCCATGTACAATTGTATAGACCTATTAAAGGCATGTTTCCCCGGAGGGTCTATAACAGGTGCTCCAAAGATTCGGGCCATGGAGATCATAGATGAGCTGGAACCTACTGCCAGAAGCGTATATACAGGGTCTATCGGATATTTGGGTTTCAATAATCATATAGACCTGAATATCGCTATTCGTACCTTCCTGATAAAGGGGGATGATGTCTATTTCCAGGTGGGCGGGGGGATAGTTGCTGATTCTACCCTGGAAGGGGAATTTGATGAGACCCTCGATAAGGCAAAGGCATTGATTGAAGCTTTGACTGCTTAGCTCATCCTGAAAAATTCCCTTTTCCCGCTACCTGGAGCAGGTTTTTTGACCCATTTAGGACTCACTACAAGCAGTTTACAGGGATCAGTGAACAGTGATCAGGAAGATTATATAAATTATACTGTGGAATACAACAACTTCGGGCTTTGGAAAAATAATTGCTGAATGCTGATAGCTGACCGCTGTGAACTGTTACAAGATGTTTGCTCCAAAGGAAATTTTTCATTCTTCAGGGTGAACCGGTTAGTGGAGAGTTGATATTGTGAACAATTACGTATATCTAAACGGGGATTTTGTGTCGAAGGAAGAAGCTAAAATCTCTGTATTAGATAGGGGATTTTTATACGGAGATGGATTATTTGAGACTATGAGGGCATATTCGGGCCGGGTCTTTATGCTTGACGAACATCTCTCACGATTATTCGACTCCCTTGATAAGTTACGGATTCCTCTCAAGAAGGATAGAGAAGAACTGAAATCGGCCATGGATAGATTGATAAAACTCAACCGCCTGTCCGATGCGTATATAAGGCTTACCGTATCCAGGGGGCTCCACCGCGGCACTCTGACTTTCAATGATAGCTATGACCCCACCATAGTAATAATGGCAAAGGAAATCTCCCCATATCCTCAAGAATACTATGCTCAAGGTGTTAAAGTAATAATATCAGACATCAGGCAGAATTCCTTTTCTCCCTTGTCTCAGCATAAATCCTTATGCTACCTTAACAACATTCTGGCAAAGGAAGAGGCCAGGATAAGAGGGGTATTTGAAGCCATCTTATTGAATTCTGAGGGGGAGGTGACCGAAGGCGCCACAAGCAACATATTCATAGCAAAATCTGAGAAGATTTTTACCCCCCCTGTATCCAGCCATATTCTGCCCGGGGTAACAAGGGAGGCAGTACTGGGTATTATTCCTAAATTGCAACTCAAGGTGGCTGAAAAAAGAATTACCCCTGAAGAACTCTTCACATCAGATGAGGTGTTTTTGACAAATTCTATAATGGAAGTAATGCCGGTCGTTGAAGCAAACGATAAAAAGATAAGGGATGGCCACCCAGGCCCTATCTGTAAAAGGATTGCTGAAGCATACAGGGGATTGGTAGGGTAGGGGATGACTGTCCTACATACTCTAAACCCCTATCCAATAAACAGTCCTGTAGCAACCAGTATGGGTGTTGCTATGTTTATGATCACATTCAAACCCATATAAGGCGTTAGCTTCTTTATGTCTTCAGGGTAGCGAGACGCACCAACAAAGGCAGGCACAGCGATGACAATTGTAGCAACTCCTAGGAGGCTGATCTTGGGCAAGTATTCAAGATAAACACCAAACATTATAGACATATAGGCAAACAGGAGAAATAGACCGTAGATAAGGCTGCTGGTTTGCCTGCCAACAAGAATGGGGAAGTGTTTCCTGCCTATGCTCTGATCTGCCTCAGCGTCTGGGAATTGGTTTAAAAGCAAGAGGTCGCTTACCAAAAAGAATGGCACGAGCGAAGCAATAAACGCTGTCCATGAATATTGGCCTGTAAGGACAAAGTCCGTACCCATTACCATAAACGTCCCAAAGCCCAACCCAGGGGCAATCAGGCACAAAATTGGATAACGGGTAATCCAGATAGTATAGGTAAATATAATTATCAGTCCAAGAATACCCAATGGTAAAAGCAATAAACCCCTTATATAAACGAAGTATAACCCAATCATGCCTGTAATGGCAAAGGTTATCAGTCCTGTCTTCAAAGCTGAACGTGCCATATCAGGTTTTTCAGGCAGGGTTCCGCTGCCACCGCTGAAGGGAGTTCGCTCTGTTTTGAAGTCTAAACCACTCCTGAAATCAAAGTATTCATTAAGCGCATTGACACTGATATGTGCACAAACAGCCCCAATTAAGGCTAAGACAAGGTAAAGGATGTTTACCTCATGGGTTCTCCAGACGGCAGTCCCAAACCCTAATAAAACGCAGGCTGGTGTTAAAATGAGAAAAGGGACGCGCATTGGCCCTAATAGGTATTTTGGTTCCTTCATAATTGTTTTCACCTCAAAGATATAGGTAAATTTATTGTTCAATGAATTTACACAAACAAATAACAAAAAAAGACTATCCAGTCAACTATTTTAAGATATAAGTGGATTAAAATTGAAGGGGGGATACAAATGATAGAAAAGTGTCGCATTTTAGTGGTGGAAAATGATGCAGAAACACGAAAACTGTATATGAGCCAACTTGGGAAAAACAAGGATTACTTATTATGGGAAGCAAAGAATAGTAAAGAGGCATTAAAGATATCGGAAAAGGCAGTTCCTGATATTGTTATCTGCTCTCTTAAAATGCCAGGAATGGATGCAAAGGAGTTGTGCAAACGTTTGAAAGATAATCCTGACTCCGCATATTCCGGTATATATTTCATAGTCACAGCCCCCTTAGATGAGAAGGGAGAGATGATTAAATTTATGAATGAAGGCGCAGATGACTATTTAACCACACCAGTTGATGCTGGGGAGCTTCAAGTAAGGCTTAGGGTAGCTCAGAAAGTGATGTCTAAGATTAAAAAATCAGCCTTTGAATGGAAAAGAATGTTCTCTGAGTTTGATGTTTTGCTCATAGAGGACGGTGGATGTGCCCCAGGATATAATCCTGTTACTGCTTTCATAACCCAACATCTTGAAGACCAGGGAAGAGAAGTCTATGCCGCCAGGGAAGGATTTAAATCATTGGTACTGGGGGGGGATGATGATTTTGTCCGTTTAGTGTATGATCGGGTTCTTTTCAAGAAACTGGATCATATCTCTGGGGTTTACCATGCAGCTCCCCTTTCTGAAGCCAGGGGTGCAATGTTGAGGAGTGAGCGATACAGTGAATTTAAAAATGAGGAGATTGTAAAAAAAGGTGCCATAATGGTCAAAAAGAAAAAGGTAAAAAGCATTATTGCCATTGGTGGCGATGGTACTCTTAGAGGGTTGTGCTCACTGTGCGAGTTTATTCCAACCTCTGTTCAAACATTTTTTATTCCAGTAACAATAGATAGTGATCTGTCAGGCACCGATTGTATTGGGCAGCATACAGGGATAGAGGTTGGTTCTGAAAAGATAAGGTCATATATGGCCGATGCAAGAACCCATAAAAGGGTGTACATTATAGAAATGATGGGGGCTCGAGGCGGATTCCACGCTTTACATTCTTGTCTTGGGGCACGCGCCCATCTGACTGTTCTTCCCAGCAGTAAAATAGACCATAAAAAGGTAGTAGAGGCAATTAACAAGAGAGAAGAGTGTGTAATAGTTGTTGCTGAAGGCTATAATAGGGATGAAAGGGAAGCAAAAGGGAAAAAGATGAACGCAGCCGAATATTTTTACGAAGAACTGAAACAGACAGGTATAAAGATCAGTAAAAAGGTGGTGTGCGAGCCTTTCTCAAGAGACATCAGAGGTGCAGCACCTAATAATCAGGATATTACACTAGCCCAAAGAATGGCTTATAATGTTGCTTCCTATTTAAAGGCTGGTACCTCTCGGTTAATGCCGGCTGTACTTTCAGGAAGGGAGTATGCAATACCTTTCCATCTGATAAAAACAGACAATGAAGTGCCAAAAGATCTCCTGGCACTCTCTGATAGATTGACATGCCAAATTGCTCCATGACAGTTTTCTGATCGAACTAAAAACCTTGACAAAACAGTACCTGTATGTTAATCGTTAAAATGAATAGTCATTCAGTAAGAGTAAGAGTTTACGGTTTGCAGTTAACGGTTACTAGAACACAAACTGTAAACTGAGAACCGTGAACGGTTACACAATTCTTAAGGGGGCAAAATAATGAATTTCGATCTTACGGAAGAACAGTTGGCGATGCAGAAATTGGCAAGGGACTTTGCAGACAAAGAGATTGCACCTGTGGTTGATGCCGATGAAAAAGCCCACAGGTTTCAGAGGGAGATTGTAAGAAAGATGGGGGAATTGGGGTTTTTAGGCTGTCCTATTCCTGAGGAGTACGGTGGTTCAGGTGTAGGATTTTTGGGACATGCCATAGTAACAGAGGAGATTGCGAGAGTCAGCGGTTCCCTAAGAGCTCCTTTTAATATGCAAACCATGGGTACTTCTATGACAATACTCAAGTTTGGGAATGAGGAACAGAAAAAGAAATATATCCCCAAATTGGTGAGCGCCGAATGGTTGGGCGCCTTTGCCATTACTGAACCCAATGCTGGATCAGACGTGGCAGCGATGAAGACAACTGCTACGGAAAAAGGAGATTATTTTATTTTAAATGGTACGAAGACATGGATCACCTATGCATCGGTGGCAGATGTGGCCGTGATGTTTGCCTATACAGACAGAAGTCTCAAACACAAAGGCATGTCAGCATTTATACTGGACATGAAGTCTCCAGGGATTTCAACCCCTGAAATTGCTGATAAGTTTGGATGGCATGCCTGCCCTACGGGCGAAGTTATTATGGAAGATGTTAAGGTTCCAAAAGAAAACCTGCTGGGGGAAACAGGCCAGGGATTTGCCATAGTTATGGCTGATCTCGACTGTACCCGCCTGAGCTGTGCTGCTGGGGCGGTTGGAGTTGCCCAGGCATGTATAGATGCTTGTGTAAAGTACTGTAATGAGAGAGAACAATTCGGGCAGCTTATCGGTAAGTTTCAGATGAACCAGGAGATAATAGCAGACATGATTGTGGGGACTGAAGCTGCCAGGTTACTAACCCACAGGTGTGCTGTTCAGAAGGATCAGAGGCGACGTAATACCCTGGAGACCAGTATGGCAAAGTACTTTGCAACTGAGAACGGCGTAAAGGCAGCTGATCAAGCTATAAAGCTCTATGGAGCTTACGGAATTTCAGGAGAGTACCCTGTAGAGAGGTACTACAGGGAAGCAAAGATTTACCAGATAGTGGAGGGGGCTGCCAATATACAGAAGACGATAATCGGCACGGATGCTCTTGGATACAGAAGAGCCAATGGCTAAATTTGACGGCTTCGTAAAAAGTCCATCTGCTGCGTTACTCTGCATCCTCAGTCATTGCAGCGTACATGTAAGTACGCCTCATTCCTTCGGATTTGCGCGCCTTGCATATGGAGCTTTTTACTGTGCCGTCTGATTTTTGACTTTTTGCGACTTCATCAAATTTACAATAAGGAGGTAATGAAATGAGACTGGAAGGGAAAGTGGCTGTTATTACAGGTGCAGGACAGGGGCTTGGAAGGGCCTATGCTTTGGAATTTGCAAAACAAGGGGCCAATGTTGTAGTAAACGATGTGAATCTGGATAATGCCAATAAGGTAGTAAAAGAGATAGAAGGAATGGGCAAAAAGGCAATTGCCGTAAAGGCCGGTGTTAACAGCAGAGAAGAGGCTCAAAAGCTCATAGATACAGCCATAGAGAAGTTTGGTAAGGTGGACATACTGGTTAATAATGCGGGCATTACGAGGACTGCCATGCTTCACAAAATGACAGAGGAAGAATGGGATCAGGTTATAAGCGTAAATTTAACAGGGGTTTACAACTGTATTCGAGCAGTTGCTCCACATATGATGGAAAGGAAGTATGGTAAGATCGTAAATGTTACCTCGGTAGCAGGTGTAAGGGGGACAATGGGCCAGATTAACTACGGAGCTGCGAAGGCAGGGGTGATTGGAATCACAAAATCAGCAGCGAGAGAGCTGGCCAAATATGGGATTAATGTTAATGCGGTAGCGCCTGGGGTTATTGAAACGGCTATGACAGAAGTAATCAGAGGGAATCCAAAGTTCAGGGAGAAATTTATCTCTGAGATCCCTTTGGGAAGGTTTGGTCTGCCGGAAGACGTAGCTCTTGTTGCTGCCTTTCTGGCTTCTGACGATGCCTGCTATGTAACCGGTCAGGTATTAATGGTTGACGGCGGGATTATTATGTAAGTGAGGGGAATGCAATAATTTATAAGTCCAGCGGCTGTTGAGCTTAATTACAGTAGAGTATGGTAAAGGTTTTTGGGAAGCGGCATTGATCCCCGGGAGGTTATAAGATGGAGGACAAGTTTGAGAAGTTAGAGAAAGCATACTATGAAGGTGCGAAACGGTTGAAGACCTGGTCCGGTTTTCCAGTGAAAGAAGTCTATACCCCTGATGACCTCAGCGGAATTGACTATTCCAAAGATATAGGTAATCCGGGGGATTATCCCTATACCAGAGGTATCCATTCGAACATGTTCAGGGGTAGAGTCTGGACGAAGCGAGAACTTTGCGGGTTTGGGACCCCTGCAGACACAAATAAGAGACTTAAATATCTGACAGAGGAAGGGCAGAGTGGGTTGAATTTTATCAATGATCTGCCTACTGCCCTTGGGATAGACTCTGACCATCCCCTGGCCGAAGGAGAGATCGGAGTTATTGGTGTTCCTCTCTCCTCCCTAAAGGATATGGAGAGTCTAATGGAAGGGATACCCATAGATAAAGTCAGTGTATCCATAGTCGTCTCCACATGTACTGCCCCCATCGTGCTGGCTCAATATATAGCCCTTGCAGATAAGAGAGGAGTTGATATATCCACGGTAAAGGGGACAATTCAAAATGAACCTTTAAAGGGTCGGTACTGCGGGTTTGGCCCCAACACAGCCCATACAGACCTGTGCCTTCAGTCGGCCGTTGATATAATAGAATACTGTACGAAAAATATGCCCAATTGGTATACAATAAATGTTAATTTATACGACTTGAGGGAAACAGGAATAAATGCATATCAGGAAATTGGGTTCGGGTTTTCTATGGCAATAGCATACATCAAGGCGGCACTGAAGAGGGGGCTGAAAATAGATGAATTTACCCCCAGAATGGCATTTTATTGTTCTTCTCACATAGATTTCTTTGAGGAGGTAGCCAAGCTGAGAGCGGCAAGAAGGCTGTGGGCAAAGATAATGAAGGAGAAATTTGAGGCAAAGGATCCCAGGTCGATAAAATTCAGGTTTGGGGTTCATACTGCCGGCTGTTCACTGGTTCCCCAGCAGCCTATGAATAATATCATTCGGGTTGCTTATGAGGCGCTGGCGGCTGTTCTAAGCGGAGTGCAGTCTTTACACTGCTGTTCTTACGATGAACCGATAGCCTTACCTACTGAAGAGGCTCACAGAATAGCCCTCAGAACCCAGCAGGTTCTTGCTTATGAAACAGGTGTAGCCAATGTGGCAGATCCTCTGGCAGGTTCCTATTATATTGAAAACCTCACGAATATGATAGAGGAGGAGGCTACCAGGATAATCAATGAGATTGAAGAGATGGGTGGAATAACCGCTGCCATGGACAGCAAATGGCTGGATAATGAGATAGAAAAAGCAGCATATAAATACCAGAAGGAAATAGACAGCAAGGATAGAATAGTTGTTGGGGTGAATGAGTTCATAATACCCCCTGAAGAGGATATAGAAGGTGATATCCATGAGATTTCAGGTGAAGCGGCAAAGACCCAAATTGAAGGTCTCAGGGAATTGAGAAAAACAAGGGATAACGAAAAGTTAAAAGACACCCTGATGAAGCTTCGGAAAGTTGCAGAGAAGAAATCAGGAGAAAACCTCCTTCCCTTTATAATAGATGCAGTGAAGGCATACGGAACTATCGGTGAGATAAATGGGACAATAAGAGAGGCATTCGGTTATCATTATGATACTATGGGGGTGTTGAACTCACCCTTTTGATGCAACGATGTTGATTTGTAACCATGTAAGCGACAAAAAAGTCAGACAGAGAGGTGTCTTGGCGTTTTAGCCAGAATCGGGATATACGAACCTATTACGCTTATGAACAAGTTATCTGCTCATTGCGGGCAGGGGAAAAGGGAGAAAAAAAATTTGCGGGGCAGAGGCGATATATTGCTATCCCCTATGTTTCGGGCGTGTTGTGATATAATGGAATTATTGTCAACTGTTAACTTATGAAAGAAGAGGTTGAAAAATGCAGACACAAGTCAAATATGAAGAAGAGATTATTAAAGAATTGCAGAATATGCCTGATGAACAGATGTTAAATCTTCTCAGTCTTATTCGCATCTTTAAAAAAAGCATCATCACACAGAGAGACGCTGACTTTTCTCTTAAAAAAGAATTTGATGATTGGGATGCATTAAGCGATGAGGCATTAAATACTTTTGAGGCTGCATTATAGTGAACTTTGGCGACATTTATCTTGTTGAAATTCCTACTTCAGGCGGGCATGAACAGCAAGGCATTAGACCTGCAATCATAGTCCAAACTTCTGAGAGTATTGAAAAAGTTCCCACAGTTTTAGTTATTCCGTTCACAACACAAAGCAAGGCTGCTAATTTTCCATTTACATTTATCGTAGAACCAGATTCGACCAATAAATTAATCTCAACATCTGTTGCTTTAGTGTTTCAATTACGGGCGATTGATAAAAAGCGATTGAAGAGTAAGCTTGGTAATCTGAGTTCAGATGATATTCAGACTTTAAAGCAACATTTAGAAAATATTCTGAAGATATAAGTATGGATAAGTTTTTTGGCTTGCCCGAGCCGGACAGATAACAACAGGCCTGCGCAAAGGCCGAAAGGCAAACAAAAACGCTTCATATCAAGATTCGTTGACCTTGGCGTTTTTGTTTCGCAAGCCCACAACGTTAGCTGAAATTAGGCATAATTATTGAGGAGGATTAGATAATGAGTCGAGAGTTTGTGAGTTATGTGGTCGAAGAAGGTATAGCCGTTGTTACTATTAACCATCCGCCGGCTAATGCGCTGGATAACAAGACTACCTGTGAACTGGACGAGGTTTTTGAAGAATTGGCAAAGGATGAGGCCGTAAAAACCGTTATACTAACCGGGGCAGGAGAGAAGATATTTGTAGCAGGAGCGGATATAAGTCTGTTCCCTCAAATGGGCAAAAAAGAGGGTGAGGAATTTTCTCAGGAACTCCAGGGGGTTTTTGACAAAATTGAGGGTCTTGAGAAAGTGGTTATCTGTGCGGTTAACGGTGTGGCCCTTGGCGGAGGCTGTGAACTGGCTATGGCCTGTGATATCAGGATTGCCTCTGAGAGTGCAAAGTTTGGACAACCAGAGGTGAACCTGGGCGTTATTCCTGGTGCAGGTGGCACCCAGAGGCTTCCAAGGTTAGTGTCGAAAGGTAAGGCTAAGGAACTAATATTTACCGGCGATATGATAACTGCCTCTGAGGCAAAGGAAATCGGCCTTGTGGATAGGGTTGCCCCAAAAGGAGAGGCCGTTTCAGAGGCAAAAAAAATGGCAAAGAAGATTATGGAGAAGGGTCCCATAGCTATAAAGTATGCTAAAAAGGCAATAGATGAGGGTGTTAATATGACCCTGAACGAAGGTCTGAAATTAGAGAGAAAACTCTTTGGTGAACTCTTTAAAACCGAAGATCAAAAGGAAGGGGCAAAGGCATTTTTAGAGAAGCGTAAGGCACAATTCAAGGGAAGATAATAAAGTCTTAATAAATGGATTACCCAATAGCCGCAAAGGAGGGGATAAATGCAATATGATCTGACTGAAGAACAAGAGATGATCCGCCAGACAGTAAGGAAACTCGCGGTGGATAAGGTTGCTCCCAGGGCAGCCGAAATAGATGAGACAGAAGAATACCCGTGGGATATTTTAGAACTCCTCAAGGAAAACGCCCTTATGGGTGCCGATGTCCCTGAGGTGTATGGCGGTATGGGATCAGGCCCCCTGGCATTGTGTATTATTATTGAAGAGTTATCAAAGGCATGTGCCAGTACCGGACTTATCCCTGCTGTTCAGGAATTGGGTTTGCTGCCAATCCTTTTGGGAGGCAGTGAGGAACAGAAGCAAAAGTTTCTTCCAAAGATAGCCAGCGGGGAACATCTTAGTGCATGTGCTATAACCGAGTCAGGTGCAGGTTCCGACGTGGGAAGTATTCAGACAAGGGCAGTAAAAGACGGAGATGAATATATTCTAAACGGCACCAAGATATTTATTACAAATGGAGGTATTGGCAATGTTTACTCTGTCTTTGCCAAGACAGACCCGGATACAGCAAAGTCTTCCAAGGCTTTGAGTACTTTTATTGTTGAAAAGGGATCCCCCGGATTTTCCGTAGGCAAGCACGAGAAAAAATTGGGGATTCGGGGAAGTGATACGACGGAACTAATCTTTGAGGACTGCAGGATACCGGCTGCGAACCTTCTCGGTGGCGAAGGGATGGGGTTTGCAATCTGTATGAAGACGCTGGACTTCTCCCGACCGGGTATAGCCGCTCAGGCCCTTGGCATAGCCCAGGGTGCCCTTGACTATGCTGTTGGATATGCGAAGGAGAGAAAGCAATTTGGCAAACCTATTGCTACCTTTCAGGGTATACAGTTTATGCTGGCTGATATGACGACTCAGGTAGAGGCAGCAAGGCAGCTTTTATACAAAACGGCATCATTGCTTGAAAAGCAGGCTAAGGATATGAGCAGATTGCCTGCTGAGGTGATTCGATTTTCATCCATGTCAAAGAATTTCGCTTCCGATACGGCCATGAAAGTGACTGTGGATGCCATTCAAGTTCTTGGCGGCTATGGCTACATAAGAGAGTATCCTGTGGAACGTATGATGAGGGATGCAAAGATAACCCAGCTCTATGAAGGTACGAATCAGATTCAAAGAGTAGTTATTGCTAATACCCTGATGGGTTAGGACTGTTCATTAATTTGCCCAGGAGTATCTTCTAGCTCAAACGTTACCCGTTTTTTGTTGAAAAAACATTAGAAAGTTCTTCTAGGAGGATTGAAGATGAGAGAAGTAGCAGTAGTTGGAGTTGGCATGACTCAGTTTGGCATGTCGGAAAAAACTCAAATAGAGATGTTCTCAGAGGCAGCAATGGATGCAATAACCGAGTCGAATATAGAACCCAGAGACATCCAGGCACTCTTTTTGGGGAATGGTCTTGGGGATTTTGAGGAAGGCCAGATGAATTTGGCCCCTATGTGTGCAGCCGATATTGGGATGTCGAATGTTCCTGCCACGAGGTTTGAGGGTGCATGTGCATCTGCTACGGTGGCCATGAGGAATGCGTATCTCTGGGTTGCATCGGGCTTCTATGACATAGTGTTAGTGGGGGGGACAGAGAAGGCGATGGCTATGGGAACCCCCATGGCTACCAGGACATTTGCTATGGGGAGTGATAGCCGTTATGAGGGTTTTGCCGGTATTACCTTTCCTGGGGCGTTTGGAATGGCGGTTCATCTTTATTCAAAGAAGTATGGGATTCCCCTTCAAAAGCTGAAAGAACAGATGGCCATGGTTGCTGTTAAGAATCATAAGAATGGAGTGTTAAACCCTAAAGCCCAATTCAGGAAAGAAATAACAGTGGAAAAGGTTTTAAGCGGTATTGTTATTGCAGATCCTTTGCAATTGCTTGACTGCTGTCCGTTCTCCGATGGAGCAGCAGCCCTGGTGTTTGCCTCTGTTGACAAGGCAAAAGAGCTTACTAAAAAGCCTATTTATATCGCAGGAGTAGGGCAGGGATCAGCAGGCCCCCTCTATACTCAAAAGGATTTTACCAGGATAAAGGCAAGAGAGACAGCGGTCAAACAATCCTATATGCAAGCAGGCGTCGGACCAAAAGATATAGATGTCTGTGAGCTGCATGACTGCTTTACAATAGCAGAAATACTTGCAACTGAAGGTCTGGGATTCTTTGAGTTCGGGAAGGGAAGTCAGGCTGTTGAGGAAGGTAAAACATCCCTTAATGGCGAGATACCTATAAACCCCTCAGGTGGGTTGAAGGCAAAAGGCCATCCCATTGGAGCTACCGGAGCTGCTCAGGCTTACGAGATAGTGAAGCAGTTGCGAGAAGAGTGCGGTGAGAGACAGGTCAAAGGGGCAAAGATAGGTATGATAGACACCCTTGGCGGTGATCTTGCAACAGTATGCAATATGATCTTTAGGAGGTAGGAAAGTGGAATACAAATTGACCTATAATAAATACAAAGAGGCCTTAATGAGTGGTAAGTTTTGTGGTCTTAAGTGTAACAAATGTGGTGGGTATACAGTACCGCCCAAAAAGGTTTGTATGGAATGTAGCAGTGAAGACATGGATGTTGTTGAGCTCAGTGCCAGGGGAGAGATAAAGACCTATACTGTGATAAGGGTTCCCCCTGAAGGATTTGATGCTCCATATATCGTTAGTATGGTAGAGTTAGATGAAGGACCGTGGGTTATGGGGAATATCGTTGATCTTGATCCTGATAAAGCCACTATGGATCTGATAGGAAAAAGAGTGTCAATCGGACACAAAGCAGTAAAGGGCGATAAGTTTTCTGCAGGGGATGGGGTAGCGTTGGCCTTTAAGCTAGAGGGTTAATATATTTTTCAGGATGAACTATAGGTAACGACAATAATAAGTAGATAAGATGAAAAATCCTAAATCCGAAACCCTAAATTCTAAACAATATCAAAACCCTAAATTCAAATGTTCTAAACATTTTGGTCATTCGAATTTTGGATTTGTTTAGGATTTAGATATTAGAATTTAGAGTTTGATTTATGTCAACTTATTTACGACTTTCACTATAATTTAAAAGGAGGAAGGTAAAATGGCTAAAATGTCAAAGGAAGTTATGGATATGTTCAATGATCAGGGTGCCTCAAAGATACTGGCTACATTAGATGAAAAGGGGACTGTAAATCTTGCTCCCAAGGGAACACTGTCAGCAATTGATGAAGAAACCATAGTCTTTGCAGACATATTTGGGAGTAAAACCAATAAAAATCTGGAGAAGACAAAGAAAGCAACAGCCCTGTCCTTTAAATTTCCGCCGGCAGGATACCAGGTGAAGGGTACATTTCAGGGATTTCAAACCTCCGGCCCACTTTTTGATCAATTTGCAAAAAGCGTAAAAGAAAAAATGAAATTGGATGTTAAAGGGGTTGGAACAATTAAGGTTGATGAGGTCTTTTCTGTAAATCCGAGGGATACCGTTAAGAAATAACGTCTTTGGTATGGATATCTACAGGCCTTTGCTCAGGTAAATAGAGAGCTTTGAAAAAGTTTTTAGCAACCTCTTAAATTATGAAAGGAGGAAAGCAAAATGGGTTTTAAGGTAGCTCAGGTTTTTGATATTCCATTGGCACCCGATTATGAAAAGCTGATTAAAGGGGAAGGATTGGATGTCCAGGTAGTTAAGAAATTATGTATGTCCGAGGAGGAGATCATTGATACTGCCCACGATGCCGATGCCATAATAGGGGTAGCTACTTTTCAACCCTTTACAAGAAAGGTGATTAAAGGGTTGACCAAGTGCAGGTTTATCCAGAGTATGGGCATTGGTTATGACAAGCTGGACGTCGCTGCGGCGACTGAATATGGCGTAATGGCGGCCAATATACCTGATTACTGTCTGGAAGAGGTGTCAGACCACGCTATGGCTCTTATCCTTACCTGCACCAGAAGGATCGTTAAATTGAACGAGACGGTAAAGAGTGGGGGGTGGAAAGGTGAACCTGACCCGGATATGCAAAAGCAGATATGGCCCAAGATGTCCCGGCTAAAGGGACAAACCCTGGGACTTCTTGGATTCGGTCGTATTCCGCAGACGCTCATTCCTAAGGCGAAGGGCTTTGGTATGAGGATTATAGTTTGTGATCCTTATACCCCGGAGAGTGTTTTTGCACAACTGGGAGTCGAGAAGGTAGAAATGGATAAGCTCCTCAGGGAATCGGATATCCTCTCTATTCACAGTGCTCTTACCCCGGAAACGCACCATATGCTGGGGTTGGAAGAGCTGAAAAAGATGAAGCCTACTGCTCATCTGGTTAATACTGCCCGGGGTCCCATTGTGGACGGGAAGGCTTTATATACAGCCCTTAAAGAGGGCATAATCTCTGGGGCTGCTGTTGATGTTACAGAACCGGAACCTATCGCTCAAGATGATCCTTTGCTGACGCTGGACAACTTTATTGTGACGGCCCATTCTGCCCATTTCTCCATACCGG
>Ga0265296_1002973_pt1 | contig 16351 bp, 21 predicted proteins | sample MunlanPumphouse1_FD_189073 | JGI IMG/M metagenome (GOLD analysis project Ga0265296, IMG submission 189073) | Groundwater microbial communities from a municipal landfill in Southern Ontario, Canada - Pumphouse #1 | ecosystem: Environmental > Aquatic > Deep subsurface > Groundwater | place... | reverse complement strand
TTATGAAAGTTTTTATTAAAGTTGGAAAAAACAAAAGAGGAAAAGAAATTCTTAAGGATATAAAATTCAAAACTTTTGGATGTCTTGCGGCGATTGCAACTTCCTCCATGATTACTCAAGTTGCCAAGGGGAAAACTTTAGAAGAAGCTAAAAAAATAAAATATAAAGATATTGTTGACTCTCTCGGAGGACTTCCCAAAATAAAGATTCATTGTTCCACTCTCGCTACAGAGGCTTTAAATAAGGCTATTGAGAATTATAAAGGTAAAGAGGAGAAGAAAGATAAAAGATGAAAATAATTTTTAAACCTTCAAGGGAACAATTGAAAAAAACTTTTAATTTAGTTTTGGTGTGGATTTTTATAGCTGTTGTGTTTGGATTTCTATATTACTTTCTTCCTGGAGAATTGATTAATTCAAGAACTGGAGAACCTGTAACAGACATACTTGATTTTATATATTTTAGTTTTGTTACAATATTAACTATAGGGTATGGAGACATATCTGCCATTGGTTTTGTGAGAGTGTTGACTGCCATAGAAGGTTTGATAGGATGGATTTTATTTGGATTGATTGTATATAAGGTCGTTTCAGTTAAAGAGGATGTAATTCTTAGAGAAATACACAAATTATCAAATGATCAATATTTAAGCAGAATAAGAAATTTCCTTTTCATATCAAATACAAATCTTGTGAGATTTTTTAAAGACGTTCAATCTAAGAAAATGCCAAAAGACTCAATAATATATGAATTGAGTGTAATATCAACCACATTAAAATCAAACATAGATGATACGGCAAGATTCTTACTTATGAATAAAGATTCTGTGACTGGAGAAATGGAAGAGGAAGAAATTCTCCTTCTTATTAATGGGGTTAATTTGTGCATGGCAAATTTTGTAAATGCGCTTGAAGTGCTTCCAAAACATGAGAGAGATTATGCTCTTTATGAAAATATAAATAGGATAGTTGAATCTGGAAAAAAGATGTACAATTATTATAACATTCATATGAAAAGCAAAAAAAGAATAGAGGATTTAAAAATGCTTTATACTCAACTTGAAGATTTTGGAAGAAAATATTAATAAGATATATATGGAAAATAAAAAATTTTCCAGCTTCGGCTGGGAAAACTCGTAGATGGAAAATAAAAATGTAGGATTTTTAATCATTGGAATTGCGCTTGTAATTGGAATTATTATATGGATTTTCAATTCAGCTCTTGTAACTATAGTAGGAACAACTTGTACTCATGGACCTTCTTGTTCAATGTATGATACTATAAAAACACAAACTTGGTTAAGTTTAGCTATTGCAGGAATTATATTAATAATTGGATTGTTCATAACATTCTTAAAACCCAAAGAAAAAATTGTTATTAAAAAAATAAAAAATAAAAAAACAAAGATAGATTTTTCAAAATTAGACAAAGATGAAAAAAAAGTTATTGATTTGCTTTTAAATGAAGGAAATGCAGTCTTTCAAGCTTCTTTAATGGAAAAACTTGAAATTGGAAAGGTTAAGGCGACAAGACTTTTGGATAAACTTGAAGCAAAGCAATTAGTTGAAAGAAAAAGAAGGGGAATGAATAATATAGTTGTTTTGAAAGATTAATTCTTCATGTAACTAGTTTCTCCAAACCACATATAAACATATTTTTCATATAAAAACTATGACATTTAAAGAATTCATAAAAGAACTCGGAGGAAAGAAAGTAGAAGGAGAATTGATTAAAACAATTTTCTATTCACTTTTAATTTCATTTGGATTATTTGCAATTTTATATTTCTACAGATTAAAATATATTGAAGACTTTTTACCTAAATATGGATTTTATTTATTCTTTGCAATATTAAGTTATGCGGTTATATTCCCTTCTATAAGACAAGTTAGAGCTTATGGAAAATTTGCTTGTGTATCTGGAATGATGATTGGAATGACTCTCGGAATGATATCTGGATTTTTAGCAGGATTCTTTATAGGAGCTACAAATGGAATGTTCTATGGCAGTATATTTGGAATGGCTGTAGGAATATTTATTGGTGTATGGAATGGAAAATGCTGTGGAATAATGGGAGTAATGGAAGGCTTAATGTCTGGATTTATGGGGGGTTTAATGGGGGCTATGACTGCTGTTATGCTTATTAATGATAATCTAAAGCTTGCTGGAATTATTTTATTTTTAATTTCCGCTGTTATAGTTTTTGCATTGAATTATATGGTTTACAAAGAAATGAAAGGAAATGAAAGAGAAATTAAGGAAGACTATTCTGTGCTTGTTTTGGTAAGTTTCATATTAACTGCAATAACAATATGGTTAATGTCATATGGACCAAGGAGTGTTTTATTTCAATGAAAATGCATATGAATAATAAATTTATATTATTCTTAACTTTTGTATTGATTTTAGGTTTTGGAATTTTCATTTTCGCAGGTTCTGGCAATGCAAAAATAAATGAAAATGAAAATATATTAAACTCTAAAGGAGAAATTCAAGTTGTAAAACTTTCAGTAGAAAATGGAAGATATGTAATGAGTCCTTCTGAATTAAAAAAAGGAGTTACTGTTAGATTAGAAGCAGATATGTCTAAAATGCCGGGATGTTCTAAGTCTATTGTTATATCTTCATTTAATGTAAGAAAGAGTTTTACTAGTAAAAGTAATACTGTAGAATTTACTCCATATAAAGCTGGAACTTTTAATATTGTATGTTCAATGAATATGTACAAAGGAACCTTTACTGTATTGGAAAATGATGGAAGCAAACCAGTTTATGTTGAAAGTTCTCCTTCAAGTGGAGGAAGTTGCGGAGCATCTGGGGGCGGATGCGGTTGCGGAGGAGCATAATATGAAGAGAAAAATTACAATTGAGGGTATGCATTGTGTTTCTTGTTCTTCTAATGTTGAAAGAAGTCTCAGAAAAATTGAAGGAATAAAAGAAGTCTCAATAAGCTTAATGACAAAAAAAGCAATAATTGAAACAGAAGGGGATATATCAGAAGAAGATATTAAAAAAGCAGTTGCAAGGGCGGGATATAAAGTAATTTTTATTGAATAAATAAATTTCTATTAAATAAAATGAAAAATAATGAAAGTTCAGAATATAAAGAAGCTAAAACTTGGAGAAATAAGTTAATTGCAGCTTGGGCAATAGTTATACCCATAATTCTTTTAATGTATCTTCCAATGATACTTGGGGTTATGTTCTTTGAAGAAAGTATAAATTCAATTATCTTGCTTGTGCTTGCATTTCCTGTAATATTTATTATTGGATTTTCAACATTAAAATCTGGTTTTAGAGGATTTGTAACTTTCTATTTTAATATGGATTCTCTAATTGCATTAGGAACAGTTGTCGCTTATTCAACTGGAATTCTTAATTTCTTATTTCAAGTTCAGAATTATTCTGGAATTTCGGCTATGATTATGGCAATTTTCATAACAGGAAAATACATTGAATCAAAGGCAAGAGGAAGAGCGGGACAAGAAATAAGAAAACTTTTAGAGTTGGGAGCAAAAAATGCAAGAATATTGAATGGAAAAAAAGAAATTGAAATTCCTATATATGAAGTTAAAATTAATGATATTCTTATTGTAAAACCTGGTGAAAAAATTCCTACAGATGGGATTATAATAAAAGGCGAGTCTTCAATTGATGAATCAATGGTTACAGGAGAATCATTGCCCGTAGATAAAACAAAAGGAGATAATGTTATTGGTGCAACAATAAATCAAGATGGGATTTTATATATTAAAACAACAAAAATTGGTTCAGATACTTTTTTAGCCCATATTATTGAATTAGTTGAGGAAGCACAAGGTTCAAAAGTTCCAATTCAAAGGCTTGCAGATAAAATAACAAACATATTTGTTCCTTCAGTATTAATTCTCTCTATTCTCACATTTATTAATTGGGCTATATTTGGAAGTATAAATTCTGCAATAGGAAATGCCATCTCGGTATTAGTTATATCTTGCCCTTGTGCTTTAGGCTTAGCAACTCCAATTGCATTAACTGTTGGTTCTGGAATGGGTGCAAAGAGAGGAATTTTAATAAGAAAGGGGGAAGCAATTCAAACAATGAAGAAAGTTAAAATAATTGTATTTGATAAAACAGGGACGATTACAAAGGGTAAACCAGAAGTAACAAATATTGAAACCGCCAAAGGAATTAGAGAAGAAGATTTAATAGAAATATCTGCAAGCCTTGAAAAATTATCAGAACATCCTTTATCAAAGGCAATTGTAAATTATGCAAATTTGAAGAATTACAAATCTGTAAATAAATTCAGAATTCTAAGGGGAAGAGGAATTGAAGGAATAATTGCAAAGAAGAAATATATTATAGGAAACAAGAGATTAATGCAAGAAAATAAAATTAGTTTTGGATTTATTGCAAAAAGAATAGAAGAATATGAAAGTGAAGGAAAGACTACAATGATTCTTGCTGAAGAAAAGAATAAAAAAGTTTTAGGAATTATTGCGGTTGCTGATTCTATAAAAGAAGATTCAAAAATAGCATTAAAATATTTGCATGATAAGGGATATACTACAATTATGATTACTGGAGATAATGAAAAAACAGCAAATGCTATTGCAAAACAGGTTGGAATAAGCAAAGTAATATCTAATGTTCTTCCAGAGGATAAATCTGAAAAAGTAAAAGAATTACAATCTGAAAATGGAAAGACATTTGTTGCTTTTGTGGGGGATGGTATAAATGATGCTCCTGCATTAAAACAAGCGAATGTGGGCATCGCAATGGGGACTGGAACAGATATTGCAATTGAATCTGGTGATATTGTTCTTACAAAAGGTTCTTTAATTGGAGTTGTTCAGGCGATTAATCTTTCAAAGGCAACTTTTTCAAAAATAAAACAAAATTTATTCTGGGCTTTTGCATATAATATAATTGCTGTTCCTCTTGCTGTTGCGGGAGTTTTACATCCTGTTTTTGCAGAAATAGCAATGGCTGCGTCATCAATAACAGTTGTAACCAATGCCAATTTGTTGAGAAGAAAGAAAATATGAAAAAATAACCATTCTATCTCTTTTAATCATATTTAAAAATAGTTTTAACCTATGATTATAATGGCAAAGATGAGGTGGTTGAAATGGGGAATGTTCTTTTCTATTATTTTATTCATTGTAATATATATTTTGATCTATAGTAAAGTTGCAAATAGTCCAACGCCTCAGATATTGAAACTTGGAAACATGGATGTTTCTTTTTTAGGAGTATTCTTTTCAAATATTAAAAATGTTATACTTTCTTCATTAGTTGTAGGATTTCTATTGGGAATAATAGCTGGGGCCGGGTCTAGAAGAAAGTATTATACTCCAAATCCAAATCAGCTTATTAGAAATTAAAAAAGTTTGAACATTTATGATTATTTATTTTTTAGAATTTCTTATTTCCTTTACAACATACATAAATTCTCTTACCTTTTCTCTATCCACAGGAGAATTTGTATTACCAGATGGTTTAAAATAACTTCCAACAATTGCTCCATCTGCAATTTTTAATTGTTTGAGAACATTATAAAGAGTTACTCCTGCACCTACAATTAATGAAAATTCTTTAATATAATCCTTAAATTGTTTTAATTTCTCTAAAGGGGTTTCAATTCCTGTTCCCCTGCCCGTTGTAACAATTGCATCACAATTTAATTTACCTTCTTCTAAATCTTGTTCAAGAGAATTTCCTGTTGATTGAGTATATTTAAACCTAATACCTCCAAGAACAATTAAATCTGGATACTTTTTTCTGTAATTATTATAAAGCTCAATATGCAAGTCTTTATTCTGCACACTATCAAATTGAATAAATTTTGCTCCTAAACTTTTTGCATAAAAATCAGCATAAGGATTTCTTAAATCATTAACTCCAAGAATTATATTCAAATTTCTTTTTGAAGCTAATTTTAATGTTTCAAAAATTTCTTCAGCAGGACCATGATAATCTTCAATAATTGCTCCATCAACTCCCTCTTGTTCGTAGATTGTTAGTTCTTCTAATGCTCTTTTTCTTATTTCCTTTGAATTATCTCCTGCTAAATGAATCATTCCAATTATGGGTTTTTCTATTTTGAATAATTCTCTGAATTTATTAATCATAAAATACAAAATAAAGTTCTCTTTTTAAGAATTTATATAATAAAGCATATTCAAAAAACTTTAAATTCTCTCATATTCTTATTTATACATGCGAAGGGTAATAAAAGCTTCAGGATTAGGAGAGAAGTTTAGTTCTCAAAAAATTTATAATACCATTCTTGAAGCAGGAGGTTCTGCTAAACTTGCTAGAGGAATTGTAGATGTTGTAAAGAGAAGATATCATGAAGATATAACTACACAAGAGATTCTTGAAATTATACTCTATGAACTTAAATCTTTTCCAGATATACGCGCAAGATATGACTTAAAGAGAGCGATAATGGCTCTTGGACCAAGCGGTTTTCCTTTTGAACAATTTTTTGGAGATGTATTAAAATATTATGGATATGAAACAAAAGTTGGAAATTTTATTAAAGGAAAAATAATTACCCATGAAGTTGATATTATTGCCAAAAAAGAAAAAAGTTATATGATTGAATGCAAATATCATAATGAATTAGGAAAATCCACAAATCTTCATCCTGCATTATATACTTACGCACGCTTTCTTGATTTAAGAGATAAACCAGACATGCCTTGGCTTGTAACAAATACAAAATGCTCTCAAGACGCGAGAGATTATGCAAGAGGAGTTGGATTAAAAATAACTAGCTGGAATTTTCCAAAGAACAAAAGTTTGCAAAAATTTATAGAATTAAAAAAATTATATCCTATAACAATATTAAAGAGCATTAATGAAGAGACTAAAGAAAAATTATTTATGGCAAAAATTGTCATTGCTAAGAATATTCTAAATTTTTCTGCCGAGGATTTAATGAAAAAAACAAATTTGTCTGAGAGAGAAATTAAAAAAATAATTGAAGAAGTTAAGATTGTTTGTGGTTAGATTTATATGCAAATATAATTATTAAAGTAAAATCATATAGTTTAATTATAAAAGTATAGCTTATAATCAACTCTAATTTAACCTTGTTGTTGTAATAATGATAATATTATAAGTTTAAAATAATCAATGGAATTTAACTGTTACAGATAATTATCATAAACAAGATTATCTTCTCTTGTTCTTCTTTGACTTCTTATTTTTGAAATTATTTTTATTCATTTCAGAAAAGACATAAATATAAAGTATTTCCAATATTCCAACTGTATTTATAAATGCAAGCAATATAAACCAAACAGGGTGTCCTCTCCTTGCCGACTTCCATAATGCAAGAAGTTTCCATACAACAGACCAAATTACAATTACAACAAGTATCCAAACAGAAATACCGAATTGCGCAGAAAATTGCGTGATTAGATTAGATAAATTTCCCATTTTATTTATTTTCCATAGGGGCAAATTGATTTAAAAAGTTTTGCCTTATTTAAATTTGAGAAATATAAAACGAAATATTTATATATGCTTTTTTGTATGTATTAAGATGATTAACGCAGGTGATAGAACAAATAGGAGAGTGATTTTAGCGATTATAATCACTGTAGTTGTAATGTTAGCTCTAATTGGAGGATATTTTATGTATAAGAGTGCTGACAGTAAAAAATTGAATAATGCTTTTAGTTTAGGTTACAATGCATCTTTGCAGGAAACTGCAAAATGGCAGACTCAAAATTTACAGGTTTTAACATGGCAAAATAATTCAATTCAGCCAATGAGTTTGCAGGACATATGCGGTGGTGCTCCGAGTTCTTCAGAACCACCTATTTTATAATTAGTTGAGATTGAATAATTTTTTGCATTGAATATATTCTTATTTTTATATTATAGAGAGTTTTGAAAACCCCGAAGATGATTTTTTGTTTGTTAATAAAAAAGATATATGATAGTAATAGGATTGTATAATTAATAATATAGTCTATAATTCATTAAAAGTAAATATTGCATATAACTAAAAAGGTTTTCATTCCCTTTCGCTACATAATTATCCCAAACAGCACCTTATTACATTATTATTTTATATTTATTATACATAACTAATTCTATATAATCTACTCTGGCATATAATTAATATAATTTCACAAATATAAATCGCTGTTATATATAATTAAATTTCTTAAAAATAGGGCTATTCAAAGTTGTTTATATCATTTAGATTCATTCTATTAGATTTTGTTTCTGTAAAACATATAAATTATTATAAAAAAGTTGTATACGGCTGTTGCTTTCTTTTAGTGATAGCTAATCTTTAAATAGTTCTTATTTTAGTATAATTTACTTTATACAACCTGTAGTAATAAAAGAGGTTAATACATACAACCCGTTGTATGTGGGAAGAACCAACGGTTCTCCTACAATAGCTTTCCCTTTAAATGAAAATGAACTGCCCATATTGTGCTCATACAAAATCAAGCGTAACAAACAAGAGAGATTCTCCTGATGGAATAAGAAGGAGAAGAGAATGCTTGAAATGCAATAAGCGTTTCACAACTTACGAAAAAATAGAGAAAAGTGATTTGTATGTTATAAAAAAAGATGGCAGGCGCGAGAAATTTGATATAAAAAAACTTGAAGCAGGAATTGGGAGGGCATTTGAAAAACTTCCTGTTCCACAAGAAAAAATAAAAAAAATGATAAATGAAATTGAAGAACAAATAAGAAAATCCGGGAAAAAAGAGGTTAAAAGTTCTGTAATTGGAGAGATAATAATGAAGAAGCTCAAAAAGGTTGATAATATCGCTTATATAAGATTTGCTTCTGTATATAGGCAATTCAAGGATATAAAAGATTTTAAACAGGAGATGAAGGATTTATAATAAGATGGTGGAAGATAAAAATTTAGAGGGAAAAGTTCAATCTGATACAAATGAGAGAAAAATATACACATACCAAGAAGCATTTGAAGCTTCAAAAAAATATTTTAATGGTGATGAACTTGCAGCAGATATCTGGATAAGCAAATATGCTTTAAAAGATTCATCTAAACAAAAAGATGAAAAAGATTTAGCAAATATAGTTTTATATGAGAAGAGCCCTGAAGACATGCACCATAGATTGGCAGGAGAATTTGCAAGAATTGAGAGTGCTTATAAGAATGCTCTTTCAAAGGAAGATATTTATTCTTTGCTTGAAAATTTTAAATATATTGTCCCCCAGGGAAGCCCAATGTCTGGAATAGGGAATAATTTACAAATAGTTTCTTTATCAAATTGTTTTGTAATAGGAAACAACGAGAAATCTGCTGATTCTTATGGAGCAATAATGAGAATAGATGAAGAGCAGGTTCAATTGATGAAAAGAAGAGGAGGGGTTGGACACGATTTATCTGATATAAGGCCTAAAGGAATGACTGTACTTAACAGCGCTTTAACTTCTACAGGAATTGTTCCATTTATGGAGAGATATTCAAATTCTACAAGAGAAGTTGCTCAAGATGGAAGAAGAGGAGCATTAATGTTAAGTATATCAATTAAACACCCCGATTCTGAGGGATTTATAGATGCTAAATTAGAAAAGGGAAAAGTAACTGCTGCAAACATTTCGGTTAAAGTGACGGATGACTTTATGAAAGTTGTTGAATCCAGGGGGAAATATACTCAAAAGTTCCCAATTAATTCTGATACCCCTAAATATACTAAAGAAATTAATCCAGAAACATTGTGGAATAAGATTATTCACAATGCATGGAAATCTGCTGAACCAGGAGTTTTATTTTGGGATACAATAATTAGAGAATCAATTCCAGATTGTTATGCGGATTTAGGATTTAATACTGTTTCTACAAACCCCTGTGGGGAAATCCCATTGTGTCCTTATGATTCCTGCAGACTTTTAGCAATAAATTTATTCAGTTATGTTAAAAATCCTTTTGCAAAAGATGCTGATTTTGATTTTGATTTGTATAAGAAACATGTTGGTTATGCTCAGATAATGAATGATGATATAATAACTATGGAGCTTGAAAAAATTGATAGCATCTTGGATAAGATAGGAAATGACCCAGAGGATGATGGAACAAAATCTGTTGAAAAAAATTTATGGAAAAAAATAAGAGATAAAGCTGCTCGAGGAAGAAGAACAGGCACAGGTATAACTGGTGAAGGAGATATGCTTGCTGCTTTAGGCTTAACATATGGAACTAAAAAAGCAACTGAATTCTCGACAGAAGTTCATAAGACTCTTGCTATTGAAGCATACAGAAGTTCTGTTAAAATGGCAAAAGAAAGAGGAGCTTTTGAGATTTATGATGCTGAAAGAGAAAAAGAGAATCCTTTTATTAAAAGATTAGCAAAGGAAGATCCAAAACTTTATGAAGAAATGATAAAATATGGAAGAAGAAATATTTCTATGCTTACAATTGCACCAACAGGAACAACAAGTATAATGACTCAAACGACTTCAGGTATAGAACCTGTGTTTTTGCCAGTTTATGAAAGAAAAAAGAAAATTAATCAAAATGACACAAATGCACGTGTTGATGAAATTGATGAGAAGGGGGATAAATGGCAGAAATTTAAAGTATTCCACCATAAATTTGAAGATTGGTTGAAAATTAATAATTATGATCTGGAAGAAGTTAAAAAAATTGCTAATGAGAGTTTGATGAGTAAAGAAAAAGAAGAAGAATTAGAAGGAATTGTAATGAAATCTCCTTATTATAAAGCAACTGCAAATGATGTTAACTGGATGGAAAAAGTTAGAATGCAAGGAGCAATTCAAAAATGGGTAGACCATTCAATAAGTGTTACAATTAATTTACCTGAAGGTACTAAAGAAGAATTAGTAGATGAATTATATATGACAGCGTGGAAAGAAGGATGCAAGGGAGTTACTATTTACGTAGATGGTTCAAGAGAAGGCATATTAAAAAAAGGAAAGATGGAGAAGATTGTTTTGGTTCATAAAAATGTTAAACCCCATCCTCTATTACAAATAAAACCTCAAGCAATGAAATACAAAGTTAAGAGAGAAGCAAATAAAGATAGTTTGCATATAATATTAACAAGTGATTTGTATGTTGATGATAAAAACAAGAAAGCATATTTTGTTCCAGATGAAGATTTCCAAGTAAGATCTCCTGGAGGAGCTGCAACAAGTGTGACTTTTTCTCAATCTGGTATGGATAGAACGGCAATATTAAGAGGAAGTGATCCAGATTATGCAGAATTTGTAGAGAGATTGCAATCTCCTTTTTCAAATGAAGATGAGGGAATTGGTCCAAGAAGAATAAAATCAATTGAATATGCTGCAGGTTTAGTTTTTGAAGATTATCTCTTAAGAAATGGTGTCCTAAAAAGAGATGAATTAACAGGAGGATTAGTTCAAACTATAAGAAAGAAAGATTTAAGGAAAGTTGAAAGAAAATCACAAGAATACAAAAATATTATTTCTCAAGTAGATCTCTCAGAAAACGAAGGAGAAATAGAAATAAGCGGAACTAATGGAAAATTAGATAAAAAATTTGAATGTCAAAGATGTGGGTCTACTGAATATTATTTTGAGTCTGGTTGTCATAGTCCAAAATGCAAGGGTTGTCATCATGACAATGGTTTGGGGTGTGAATAATTTTCTAAATAATAGCGGTTTATAATATTAAAATGCACAAATTAGCAAATAAGAACATCAAAGAGAGAATTTCTAAAATAATTGATAATTATGATTTTGAGAAACAAAAAAAATTAAATCCCACCGGATGTGTTTGTTATGAGCAAGACAAAAAATGTCATAATATTACAGATTTGAATTGTTTCTTTTGTTATTGTCCTAATTATGATAGAAATGTTAAGGAAGGAAAATGCAAAATAGATTCTCCTAAAGGAAAGTATATAGATAATCATGAAGGAAAGATATTGGACTGCAGTGATTGTGATTTTCCGCATAAGAAAGAGAATGCAATTAAACTGCTTGAGGGTTTGTTTAGATAAATACATTCCAAATACCAAGATAAGATAGCACAATAATTCTTAAAAAGGACATTCAGATTATTTTTTTATGAAAAAAAGAGAAAATTATGATAGGCCAACTTGGGATGAATATTTCGCGCATGAAGTTTGGTGGGCTGCTACTCGTTCTACATGTCAATATCTACAAGCAGGAGCTGTTATTGTAAAGGCTAATCATAGAATTGCTTCTGGTTATAATGGTGCTACAAGTAAGATTGAAAATTGTCTTGAAAGAGGATGTAGAAAAGATGAGAAAGGGGTTGAATTTGAAGAAAAAGGGAAAGATGTTTGTAGAGGAGCTCATGCAGAATCTAATGCAATAAAAAGAGCTTCAAAAGAAGATTTAATTGGATCTGTATTATACACGGTCTATTACCCTTGTGCTCCGTGTGCAAAAGAGATAATTCAAACAGGAATAACTGAGGTTATATGGTTTGAAGAGTATAAAAAATCTGAATTAGCTAAAGAATTATTTGAAGAAGCAGGAATAAAAGTTAGAAAGATGGATTGGAATTTAGAAAAAGATATAGAATATTTAAAGAAAATACATACTAAATAACCCAAATCTTTTTATATTAAATTAAACAAAAAATAGGATGATAAAAATAAAAATAAGAAGAATTCATCCTGATGCAATTATTCCAAAATATGCACATCCAGGTGATGCTGGAATGGATTTATTTTCTGTTGAAGAGATTATTTTGAAATCCGGTGAAAGAAAAGTTATTGGAACTGGTTTATCAATTGAATTACCTAAAGATTATGTTTCATTAATCTGGGATAAATCTGGAATTGCATCTAATGGAATAAAAACAATGGGAGGGGTTATTGAATATACTTATAGAGGTGAATATAAAGTTATTTTAGTTAATCTTTCAGAAGAAGATTATTATATAAAAAAAGGTCAAAAGATTGCTCAGCTTTTAATTCAACCAATTATGACAGTTGAAATGGAAGAAGTTAATGAACTATCTGAAACTCTTAGGAATGAAGGGGGATTTGGGAGCACCGATTATAATAAAATAACAAAAGAATTTTTATCAACAGTCTATATTGTTAAAGAAGAAAAAGTTTTACTCACATGGAATAAAAAAGTAAACAAATTTATTCCCTTAGGAGGGCATGTTGAGAAAGATGAACTTCCTTGTGATTGTGCAATCAGAGAAGCAAAAGAAGAATCAGGTTATGATATTGAATTAATTGATTTAAGTAATTTAAAAATTAAAAATCTTCCTCAGAATTTGGATATTCATTTAGACATAATTAAACCAGAACATCACCACATTAATTTATCTTATATTGGGAGGATAATAAGCGGAGAAATGCTTGATAAATCAGATGAAGGGACAGAATTGAGATGGTTTTCTTCAGAAGAAATAGTTAACCATCCAGATATTCTTGACAATACTAAAGAAAAGGCTCTAAAAGCTATAGAATTAGTAAAAATCAAAGTTTTTTATAAGAAAGATATGTGATTATAAAATTTCTCTAACAGCTTTGTAAACTTCTCTGTGAATTTTTTCTCTTGATTTTATTTTTCCATTATTAATACAATCAATTTTCTTCCAATTATATAAACCACATAATTGCAAATAGGCTTCTTCTGAATTCTTTAGATAATTATAATCTTTTTCAACATCATCTTTTTGAATATTCATTTTTGATTTTAATTCAATTCCTTTTTCAAAAGGTATATAAAGAAAAATTGTCAAATCTGGTCTTGGTAACTCAAACATTTCATACTCCAATTTTTCCAGCCATTTAAAGAATTCCAATCTTTTTTCTGGATTACTGATTTTTCCTCCCTGATGACCCATATTTGATTCTACATATCTATCTAAAATCAAATATTTTCCTGAGTTTAATGTTGCATTGATAAAAGGAAGATTGTATCTTCTATCTGCAGCATAATAGGCTGAAGCTACTTTCGCCGGAACATTGCCTGCACCTTCTTCAGAAAAAAAACTTTTACAAATTTCAAATTTTCCTAAAAGAGGTCCTCCTACTATTTTTCCTGTTGGAGTGCTATATCTTGGAAAAGTATCTCTTACAACAGGAAACCCCTCTTCAATTAATCTTTCATAGAGAAGTTTTGTCTGGGTATTTTTTCCAGAAGCATCTGTTCCTTCTATTGCAATTAATTTTCCCTTTTTCATTTAAACAGCAATCTCTCCTTTAATATGTGGATGAGGATTGTAATTTTCAAGTTTAAAATCTTCAAATTTGAAATCAAAGATGTTTTTTATTTCAGGATTTAATTTCATTTTTGGTAATTCCCGAGGTTCTCTGGTTAGTTGTAATTTAACTTGCTCTAAATGATTTTTGTAAATATGTGCATCTCCCAAAGTGTGTATAAATTCTCCAGGTTTTAAATCTGTGACTTGTGCAAACATTTTAGTCAATAGTGCATAGCTTGCTATATTAAAAGGAACTCCTATGAAAATATCTGCACTTCTTTGATACATTTGACATGAAAGTTTTTCTTCATTAACATAAAACTGAAATAGTAAATGACATGGGGGAAGTGCCATCTTTTCTAAGTCGCCCACATTCCATGCAGAAACAATATGCCTTCTTGAATCAGGAGTCTTTTTTATTGAATTTACAACTTCAGAAATTTGATCTATGTTCTCCCCATCTGGAACAGGCCAGCTTCTCCACTGATAACCATAAATATGCCCTAAATTTCCATCTTTATCTGCCCATTCATCCCAAATCTTCACTCCATTATCATTAAGATATTTTATGTTTGTATCTCCGTTTAAGAACCAAAGTAATTCATGAATTATTGATTTTGCATGAAGTTTTTTTGTAGTTAATAGGGAAAATTGGTCATCTTCTAAATTGAAACGCATTTGATAACCAAAAACACTTATTGTTCCTGTCCCTGTTCTGTCTGATTTTTCTTTGCCTTTTGTTAAAACATGTTCTAAAAGATTAAGATATTGCTCCATTTTGATGTTAATTAAAATCATTTTTTAAAGAATTGTATACTCTGAAAGCATATTATAAACCAGTAGTCTTAAAAATACATTATTTCTATAAAAACAATGGTAACTGAACTATCAAATGGCAAATTCAATGAATTCATAAAAGAAGGAAATGTTCTCATTGACTTTTATGCGGATTGGTGTATGCCCTGTGTTATGATGGGGCCAATAGTAGAAGAAATTGAAGATAAATTCGGAAAAAAACTTAAAGTTGGAAAAGTTAATGTTGAAGATGGGCAAGAGATTGCTCAGAAATTTAATGTTTCATCAATTCCTAATTTTGTTTTGTTAAAGAATGGGAAAGTTGTAACAAATTTCGTTGGTGCAAGGAGTGAGGAAGATTTTAGTGAAGAATTGAAGAAGTTCTTGTGATTTGAATATATAATTATCAGCTAAAATCATTCGTGTGTAAATATAATCTATAAAATATTGAGCAACTAATTAATAGAACTGTTACAGATAATTAATTATCAAAAAACTTGTTTGAAAACTTCGTTCATATATTCAATTGCCCAATTTCTAAGAAATAATGCTCCGGGATAATGATCTATATTGTGAGAAGCATATACATAAATTTTCTTTTCATCAAATTGAAATTCTTTTTTCTTATCTTCTGAAAATTTAATATAAAGATGACCAAATGATTGACAATTAAATTCATCTTCATTAAAGTAAAGACTTCCCCCAGCATTTCTACTTATTGAGAAGCATTGAACAAAACCATTATCCATAAAATTAACATCATCTTGCCAAAAATTAAAACTTTGATGATTAAAATATTTATCAATATTTGGTTTTTCCTTTAAAAAGACATTATCAATCCATTCTTTTTTCTGACTATCTTTAGGAGAATATTTTTTCAATTCGCCATACCATTCTTCAGCGACTTTTGGGAAAATTCTCTGCGCAATCTCTTCATCTATTTTTAGTGCAGGGTTTAGAAGTTTGGGATGAATTGGAACCTGAAAACAATTTTCATGCAAAATTGGCAATTCCTCTTTTTTTAAAAATAATTTCTCCAATTCCATAACTCTTTGTAAATTTAATTGATTATAAATATAATTATACTCTATAAAGCTATGTGTAAATTTAATACTTAATTTTTAATTTCTTAAGCAAATTCTCGGCTGTGCCGATATAACAAAGAACTTTTTGCTTAACTTTTCCTTTTTCTTTATAACTTTTGACAACATAATAATAATTAATTCCTTTAACTTTCTTCTTTCTGATAAATGCCATGTTATTATTTAATCTCCTTAGGTTATAAATATTAGTTAGGCATTACTAATATATAATCTTTTCTATACTTTATTATTAATAATTGTAATATAATAAAACCTAAATAGGTTATGCATTACTATATTC
>Ga0265296_1002972_pt1 | contig 16358 bp, 20 predicted proteins | sample MunlanPumphouse1_FD_189073 | JGI IMG/M metagenome (GOLD analysis project Ga0265296, IMG submission 189073) | Groundwater microbial communities from a municipal landfill in Southern Ontario, Canada - Pumphouse #1 | ecosystem: Environmental > Aquatic > Deep subsurface > Groundwater | place... | reverse complement strand
GTAATAACGGTATTTTTTCTAATTTCATTAAATTCAGAAATAATATTCAATTTCTTTGAAAAAAGCGCGGAAAGCGAAATGCTTTTAATATTTTTCCACACCGCCAGCTTGTTTTTGATAAGTTTTGCCGTATTTTATGTTTCCAGCGTTTTCAAACTCCCCTCTTTCGTCCTGGCTATCTTTTTCGGAATCGCCTCCAAAAATCTTTTGGAACCGATAATAGAAAACCATCTTATACTTGGCGTCCTGGTGGGTTTAGGGGCAACTTTAATATTATTCGGTGGTGGAATCGAAACTCCTTATGCGAATTTTAAAAAATTGGCAATTAAAATATTCTCACTTTCCTTTCCCGGCTTGCTTACGACTGCAATCCTTTTTTCTTTCTTTTCTTTTTTCGCCGCCAAATTTATCGGCAATGAAATAACCGTTATTTCAGCCGTTCTTTTGGGTGCAGTTTTGGCATCTACCGACCCAGCGGCAATCATTCCCGTCCTTAAAAAATTACGCTTCCATAACCGCTCGATCAAAGATATAATCGTATCAGAAAGCGCCGTTACTGACGTATCCGGCACTTTACTTACGATAGTCTTTATCTCTATTGCTCTTGCCAAGACACCGCTCAACAGCATCACAGAATGGTACATGCAAATATTTACACCAACCAACGGAGCTGTATTGCTCCGCCAAATCTTTTTTGGCGTTCTTTTCGGCATCATTGGCTGGGGTCTTTTGGAAATGCTAAGTAAATTCAAGATTAACCACAACAAAGAACACGAGGTTGATTCGGCATTCTTCCTATTTGTTCCGATAATAATATTTCCAATTACGGTCGCCCTGGGCGGTAGCGGTTATTTAGCCGCTTTTGTAAGCGGCCTACTTTTCAGCCTAACCGAGCATCTGCATGAAACAGAAAAATTTTTCAATCACACAATTGAAGGTTTTTTAAAGCCGATGATATTCATTCTCTTAGGAGCGCTAGTCGATCCCGCCTCACTTTTAAAATTCGCTCCAATCGGAATAATCGCCTCTCTAGGATTCATGTTTATAATTAGACCGATAACAGTCTTCCTGTTTCTTGGCCCATTCAAATTTTTCGGCCAAGACCGACTAAATTGGCGGGAAATGGCATTTATATCCTTTATTCGTGAAACAGGCGCGATTCCAGCTGTTTTAATAGTTACTGTTGCCAGTCTGAAAATTAGCGGAATCGATGGCTTTACCGAAATTGGGATGTGGGTCATCTTATCCACGCTGATAATCGAACCGATTTTCACTCCTTTTGTTGCTAAAAAACTTAAGCTTGCGGAAATAATTGAAGATTCCCATAAAATAATCTTAAAAAACGGCTCAAAGGTTATCCTGGTAACACGGGGAGAGTCATTTTTAGATCGCTTGCCGATCGTTATCGAATGGACAAAGCGGCATTCAATAAGCACAATAACAGTGCTCTTGTGCCTTGAAGATAAATACTCGGATGAATTAAGCGGTGAGATTGAAGTAAAAGCGGCTAAAAAATTTCAAGAATTAAACGAAAAAATCATTTCTCAAAACGAACAGGAAATAAATTTTAATTTCATTAGCCGCAAGGGGTTCTTAAACACCAACATCGAAACGATTGCCGAAGAAAATAAAAATGTAATTGCGATTTTTGTTGGCAAGAAAATGCTTGATTTCCGTTTAAACGAAATAAAATCTTTATCAATACCGCTTTATTTCATTGATTAAAAAAAACAAAAAAACCATGGATCGTTTTCCATGGTTTTTTTATTAAGCTATATTTTCTTCAAGTTCCGCCATCTTCGCGCGGCGCGGCTTCGTGCCAATTCCTTGGAAATCCTTGAACTCAAATCAATAAATTGTTCTTGGTCAAAACGTTTCATTTCTCTCATTGAATCAATTGCTCTTTGACGGGCTTGATCAGCTTTCTCTGAGTCAATCTCTTCGGCACGCTCAGCGGTATCAGCAAGAATAACCACTTTGTCTTTCATTACTTCGATAAAACCGCCGGATAATGACATGATATCGCGTTCGCCGTCAGCTTTAATTATCTCAATAACACCGGGAGCCAAACCGGCAACCAGCGGGATATGATTCGGCAAAACCGTAATTTCGCCCATTCTGGTCGGCACAGTAATCTGCAACACCTCAGTCTTAAGGACGGTTTTTTCCGGTGTTACGATTTCAAATTTGATATTAGGCATATCTTAAATTAATTTTTAATTCAAATCAGACCCGCCGCCGATCATGTAGAATTCATCTTCGTTCCGCGCATCATGCTTGCCTTCCAGTATTTCCTTGAAACCCCTGATCGTATCCTCCAATTTCACGTATTTGCCCGGACGACCGGTAAATGTTTCCGCGACGTTGAATGGCTGGGAAAGGAATTTCTGAATCTTGCGGGCCCGCGCTACTGTCATCTTGTCTTCGTCGGACAATTCTTCCATGCCCAATATCGCAATTATATCCTGAAGCTCCTTGTATCTTTGCAAGATTTTCTGCACACCCCTCGCAACCGCATAATGCTCTTCGCCCACGATCTTGGGATCCAAAATGATCGAAGATGAATCAAGCGGATCGACCGCCGGATAAATTCCAAGTTCGGTCAAAGCGCGCGAAAGCACGATCGTAGAATCAAGATGTCCGAAAGTCGTAGCCGGCGCCGGATCAGTAAGGTCGTCCGCCGGAACATATACGGCTTGGAAAGAAGTGATCGAACCCTTATTCGTCGATGTAATGCGCTCTTGCAATTCGCCCATTTCCGTAGCCAGCGTCGGCTGATAGCCGACGGCTGACGGCATGCGTCCGAGCAATGTAGAAACCTCGGAACCGGCTTGCGTAAAGCGGAAAATATTATCAACGAAAAACAAAACATCCTGTCCTTCCTCATCGCGGAAATACTCGGCAATCGAAAGCCCGGACAAAGCCACGCGCGCACGGTTTCCCGGTGGCTCGTTCATTTGGCCGAACACCATCGAAACCTTATCCATAACACCGGAATCAGTCATTTCTCCGTAAAGATCATTGCCCTCGCGAGTGCGCTCGCCTACGCCGGCAAAAACCGAATAGCCGCCATGCTGTTTGGCGATATTATTAATAAGCTCTGTAATAACGACAGTCTTGCCAACGCCGGCACCGCCAAACATTCCGACCTTGCCGCCTTTGGCGACCGGACAAATCAAATCGATAACCTTGATACCGGTTTCCAATATTTCTGTTTTTGTTGACTGGTCCTTGAACTCCGGAGCCGAACGATGGATCGCATAGCGCTTGTCGGTTTTTGGCGCCGGCTTGCCGTCGATCGGATTTCCCAAGCAATCAAACATCCGCCCCAAGGTTTCTTTGCCGACCGGCACTGTGATGCCTTGCCCCATATTCGCGACAGAATCTCCGCGCCTTAAGCCGTCGGTCGGACCCATGGCGATCGCGCGCACCATATTCGAACCAAGATGCTGCTCGGTTTCCAAAACCAAAATCTTGTCTTTGATTTTCGTTTCCAGGGCGGTATAGATCTCCGGTAAAGCGCCGGAAAACTCAATATCAACAACCGCGCCGATAATTTGCTTGATTGTACCTGTTTTTTCTGTCATATAATGCTAAATTATATAAATAAATGCGTGTTTTAATTGCTCAGCGAATTCGCACCTGCGCTAATCTCGGCAATTTCAGCCGTGATCGAAGCTTGGCGTGCCTTGTTATAATTCAAAGTAAGTTCTTTTATCATATCAGTCGCGGCATCAGTTGCCTGATGCATGGCTGTCATGCGCGCGCTGTGCTCAGACGCATTCGATTCAAGCAAAGCCTGATAAAGCTGAATTTCGATCAAGCGCGGAATCATCTGGTCCAGCACTTCTTCCGGACTAGGCTCAAATGTGTATTCAAAAGAATACTCATCGGCCTTCGTGTGCTTTGCCTTCTTTTCTTTGATGAAATCCTTGTCCAAACCGACGCGGGTGTCTGACCCGACGACGCCTAGATGCTCTTCTTCAGCCGATACGTCAACCGGCAAAAGCTGTTTGACGCGCGGCACTTGCTTGCCGGCATTGACAAAATCGGTGTATGCCACCATAATCTTGTCGTATTTTCCATTCAGGTAATCCTGGACAACTAACCGCGAAATCGGCAAAACCTCTTTCACTTCGTTAATTGCGTCCGCTTTTTCAAACTCCGCCGCAATCTGATAATCAAAATATTTCCTGACACCAAGGCCCTTTTTCCCGATTAAGATAAGCTCGGCAATCTCTTTTTGCTTGAAAAGTTCAAGACTTTTATGCGCCTTTAAAGTAACAGCGGAATTAAATCCCCCGCACAAGCCGCGATTCGATGTAATCAGCACGATCCCGATCTTTCGTACTTGATCGCGCTTTTCTAAAAGCGGATGTGTAAAAGCGGCATGTCCGTTCGCTTGAGACAGATTCAGGATCGTTTCCCAGCTCAAATTTGCATAAGTCCGCGTCCTCAAAACCGCCTCAACAGCGCGGCGCATCTTGACCGCGGCCACCATTTTCATCGCCTTGGTAATCTTTTTAGTGGCCGTAATCGATTTTATTCTCCGTTGTATATCTTTTGCAGATGCCATTTATTTCTTGATATAATCTAAAGTATTTTTATAATCCTTGAACAATTCTTTTATACCCGCCTCAATGTCATCATTCAATTCGTTTTTTTCGACAATCAGATTCAGAAGCGACTCGGAATTCGTGTCTGCATAAAAATGCAGGCCGCTCTCGAATTCGCTGATTTTTTCGACCGGCACGTCGTCAAGCATGCCGTTGATAAGCCCGTAAAAGACGACAACCTGCTTGGCCACGGAAACGGGAGCATACTGACCCTGTTTGAATATTTCCATAATACGCTTGCCACGCTCCAATTTCCTCTTTGTCTCTTCGTCAAGATCCGATCCGAATTGGGCAAAAGCGGCAAGCTCGCGGAACTGAGCCGCCTCTAGGCGCATCTTGCCGGCCACTTTCTTCATAGCCTTGGTCTGAGCCGCCGAACCGACGCGCGACACGGAAAGACCGGCATTCACGGCAGGACGCTGGCCCTGATTAAACAGATCAGGCTCTAGATAAATCTGCCCGTCGGTAATAGAAATCACGTTAGTCGGGATATAAGCTGACACATCTCCGGCCTGAGTCTCGATAATCGGCAAAGCCGTAATCGAGCCGCCGCCGAATTCAGGACTCAGCTTGCAAGCGCGCTCCAAAAGGCGCGAATGAAGGTAAAACACATCGCCGGGATAAGCTTCGCGGCCGGGAGGACGGCGGAGCAGAAGCGAAATCTCGCGGTAAGCTACGGCGTGCTTTGACAAATCGTCATAAACAATCAATACATCCTCACCTTTATCCAAAAAATACTCCGCCATTGCACAACCGGCATAAGGCGCGATATAAGTAAGTGATGCGGGATCGGAAGCGCCGGCCAAAACAACGGTCGTATATTCCATAGCACCCGCCTCTTTGAGCCGGCCGACGATATTCGCGATTTTGGATTTTTTCTGCCCGATTGCGACATAGATGCATTTCATGTTCTGCCCTTTTTGGTTGATGATCGTATCAACCGCGATCGCTGTCTTGCCGATTTGCCGGTCGCCGATTATCAATTCGCGCTGGCCGCGCCCGATCGGTATCATCGAATCGATCGCTTTGATCCCGGTCTGGACCGGCTGATTCACGGATTTACGCGCAATTACGCCGGGAGCGATCTTCTCAATCGGATAAAATTTATCGCAACCAAGTTCGCCCTGTCCATCCAAAGCTTCGCCGAGGGGATTCAAAACGCGCCCTACAACTTCTTTGCCGACAGGAACTTCGAGAATACGTTTCGTTGTTAAAACTTCATCCCCTTCTTTAACATCCTCGAAACTGCCCAAAATGACAACACCGACCGAATCCTCTTCCAAATTCAAAACCACGCCGAATACAGAGCTCTTGGCAGTCTTGAATTCAACCATTTCCGACATCATGCAATCCGACAATCCGGAAATGCGCGCGATACCGTCGCCAACCGATATCACCTTGCCGACAGTTTCAATTTTTGCCTCAGCCTGAAAACCGCTGATCTGCTTTTTTAATTCTTCAACGATAAAATCTTTAGTATTTGACATAATTTTATATTATATGATTATTTATTTCTTCATTTCCGCTTTTAACGCCTTTAAGCTGGCCGCGACACTGCCATCAAAAACCTTATCCTCAAACTTCAATATCACGCCGCCAAGCAGATCAGGATTGACATTCTTTTTGATTTCCACTTTTTTCGCCTTTAATTTTCCGGCAATATACGCCTCGATATTCTTTAGTGTTCCAGTATCCAGTTCTTGAGCGCTAAAAACATCGGCATTAACCAATCCCTCAGAGCGATCCCATTGCCGCTTGAATTCTTCGATTATCTTTCCGGACAGATACAGAAGATTACCATCAGCCAAAAGACGGCAAAAATTCGCTATCAAAATCTTCGCGTCTTTATCGTTTTTACCCCTTAAGCTTGAAACAAGAGCAAGGACGTATTGTTTTGGCTTGATCCGCATAAGCTAGCTTATCATCTTTTTTATTAATTCTTTATCCTCTTTGGAGCTTAATTTCTTTTCAATAACTTTTTCAGTTATTGCAATCACCAAATCAGTAACGCTAGACTTTATCTCCCTTAGAACCTGTGCTTTTTCTTTCTGCATCTTTTCTTTTTCCTCATTAATAATCTGTCCGATTTCCTCCTTGGTTTTTGCCAACATCTTTTCCCGTTTTTTCTCCGCTTCCTCTCCTGCTCTTGCCATGATAGCGGCCGCTTCTTTTTTGGCTTCATTCAATGTCTGCTCGTAACGTTCTTCGGTTTTTCTCATATTCTCTTCAATCGCGTCCGCATCTGCCAGGCTTTTCTCGATCTTTTCTGTCCGCTCCTGCATCACTTTCAATATCGGCTTAAGCGCAAAAAAATACAAAACCGATATTACAATGCTAAAATTAATCGCCTGAGCGACAAGCAATTTATAATCAATGTGAAACGTTTCAATTAATGATTCCATATTTTTAAAAATATTAATATTCTAACGCCGAGAGGCTTTCAAAACCCCTCGATAGCCAAAATACTAATGCGATAATCTGTGATAGCTTTTCTGCTTATTTTATTCCAAAAGCGATTACTAGCGCATAAATCGCGATAGCCTCAGCAAAAGCCGAAGCCAAAAGCATCGGAACGATGATTTTTCCGGCGGCTTCCGGGTTGCGGCCGATCGCCTCCATGGCCTTCATCCCGATCATGCCGATGCCGATTGCCGGAGCGATCGAACCAATACTGATAGCCAATGCCTTGGCCAACATAACATTTTCCATACAATATTTAGAAATTAGAAATTAGAAATTATTAATATTCAAATTTTATCAAAATTTCTATTTTCAAATTTCTTTTATTATTTTTAAAAATATCTTAGTGCTCTTCATGCAAAGTGTTCATTGATAAATACGCCAAAATCAAAACCGAAAAAATCAATGCCTGGATAAGACCGACAATTACTTCCAAAAACATAAAAGGCAGAGGCACGCCGAACGCAAAAATCGCAGACATCGAAGCCAAAAGCACTTCACCGGCAAAAATATTGCCAAACAAACGAAAAGAAAGGCTGGCAACCTTAGCTATCTCGCCGACAATCTCTATCAGGCCGACAAATGCCTTGATCGGATTGACAAAAATAATCATCGGGTCTTTTCTGATTTTCTTCGGAATCTCTAAGAATGCTTTTATATTGACGAACTTATTAAAATAATTCCAAGCCCCAAGCGCAATAACGCCGAATATATGGCTCGCCACAACGCCGATAATCGCCAAAGCCAAGGTCGTATTCAAATCTGCGGTTCCGCCCCGGAAATATGGGATAAATACTTTTTCACCATGTTCAATAACAACCTGGCCGATCGAACCGATGCCTGGCAAAAGCCCCATCCAATTTGAAAATAGGATAAAAACAAAAAAAGCAAAAACAAGGGGAAAAAATTTCAGACTTTTGGATCTTGACTGGGTAACCATATCGAAAATTCCAAGAAATTGCTCAATTACAATTTCAAAAACGCTTTGAATGCCGCGCGGAATCAGGCAAACTTTTCTGCTAACCGAGAAACTAAGCAGCAAAATAAGAAAAACAACAATCCAGGAATTTAATATCGAATTTGTAATCGTAAAAGCGCCGATATGATGAATCGGTTCGGCATACAAGGTTTGCTCGTGTGCGATCTCTTCGTGTGCCGCACTTTCTTGATTTAAATTTTCAGATTGCTCAGTCATTATACAATATTATTTTTCATCGCCCTTAATCTTGCTTTTTATTTTTTCATTTTTTAAAATCTCCTGATACTCTTTTCCGGTTTCATATACCAAACCGATCATGGAAAATATAAAAGCGATACCCACAACCGCTATCAAGCCGAAAGGCTCGGAACCATACTTTTTATCAAGCCAGTTGCCAAGAAAAACCGCAGTAACAACCGGAAAGGCTATCCAAGAAGAAAGACGCACAAACAAAGATAAGGCTGGTTGCCACCATTGTTTATTTGACATGTTTCTTTCCGGCTTCATGTTTTAACGCAAAAAAGAAATAAACCAAGGAATAATTCAACATTGGTTTATCGCCGTTTGTGTGAATACAGTTTTGCCTGTATTTATTCTATATTTTGATTGTAAGATAAATCACCAAAAAGTCAATACCCTGTTTTTTCCATCATATGCCGAACAAACTCCTAGCATTTTCAGTGCTGATTTCCGCCACTTTTTCTTCGCTCAAATTCTTAATTTCCGCAATCCGCTTCGCGACCAGGCGGACATACAAAGGCTCATTGCGCGTTCCGCGAAAAGGTTCCGGGGTCATGAACGGGCAATCGGTTTCAACCATAAATTTATCCTTTGGCAAGCGGCGGATCAGGTCGTCCCATTGCCGGCTGAATGTGATCAGCCCGGTAAAGCTGATAATCAGCCCATGCCCGAAATATTTCCAAGCCAAATCTTCATCTCCGGAAAAACAATGCATCACTCCCCAGGGACGGTTCTTGGGAATCAGCTCGACATGCTCTTTTTTAAAATCACGGATAATATCCAGCATATCATCATGCGCTTGCCTGCAGTGGATGATAACAGGAAGATCCAAACGGCGCGCTAAAAGCAATTGCTCACGAAAAGCGAATTTCTGAGCCTCCTTGGCTTTGCCGATATTATCGCTTTTATCCAGGTGATAATAATCCAAACCGATCTCGCCGATTGCCACCGCTTTTTCAAATTTCGCCAGCTTTTCATAGATATCATAATTAAATATTTCCGCGCGCGTATCAAAGCTGTAATCGTTGCTCTCGGCCCTGAATTCGAACAAATGCAAAGGATGCAGGCCGACAGCCGCATACACGCCTTTTTCATAGCGGTTGGCAATCTCCAAAGCGCGCCGCGAAGTCTTGTATTCCGCGCCGACATTTATCATCCAAACTTTTTCGCCCAAAGTTTTGTGAATCAGCGCATCCGCATCATCTTTAAAATAATTAAAATTAAGATGAGCGTGAGTATCGATAATCAGATTTTCCATAAGCGATTTATCATTAAATAATGCCTTTTATTCTCCCAAGCGCTTCAGGAAAAAACGGCAGAAGCACATTCGCGAATTTCAAAAAAAACGGCGCGAACTGGGAATTGCCAAGCCACCCGGAAAGCCATTGTCCGATCAAAACATTGCCGGAAACAAAGTGGAGGGAAAGGCCGATAACCAGCGATCCGCAGGCAAAACCAAAAACCAATCCGCCCAAACGATTAATAGTCTTGACAAATGGAATAATAGAAATCAATGAAAGGGATTTATGCAGAATATAAAAAAACAAAGAGGCTAATTTGCCGCACAAAGAAAACAAAACCAAAAAAACAGCGGCTTTGCCCAAATTATCGTAACCCCAAAAAAATCGATCAGCATATTCCGAAACCGGCAAATACAGCCGTCCGGCAACAAAAGCCGCAACAAACAACCCGACAAATGCGCCCAAAGTCCGGATAAAACCGAAAAAAAGCCCGTAAAAAACAAAACCGGCAAGTATTACTATCAGTATCACATCTATTATTGGCATAATGGCTTTAAAATTTATGCGTCAAGCCTCGGAAACAGCGATTCGCCTTTCTTGATCTGCTTTTCCGAAAACTGGGATACAACCCTTAATCCGACCTCTGGCATGAAAGGTTGGACTAAATGCGCGACATTCAAAATATTTTGCGCAACGACTATCAACACATCAGCGATCTCCTGTTTGTCTTTTATTTTCCAAGGCGCTTTAGCGGAAATGAACTCATCCATCTCGCGCAATCTGGCCCATAAGATATTCAACGCCTCGTCAAAGCGATAAGCGGAAAGCTCATGCGAAAACCTGTCAGACAATTCCTGGTCGGAATTGATCTTCAAGTCGGTTTCGATGCTGTTTTTTTCCAACAGGTTTGAAGTGCGCGCGACAAGATTGCCAAAACCGTTGGCTAGGTCAGCTTGGTATTTCGCGTCGAACTTCTCCAGGGAAATATCGCCATCCCGACCGAAGACGGTAGCGCTCATCAATAAATAGCGCGCCCCATCGACTCCGTATCTGGCGCATAAATCATTGGGAGAAATGACATTACCCAATGATTTGCTCATTTTTTGACCATTTATCTGAAAAAATCCATGCACAAACAATTCTTTCGGCAAAGGCAATTCAAGCGACAAAAGCATGGCCGGCCAAATAGTGGCATGAACGCGCAGAATATCCTTGCTCATCAGCTGGATTTTTGGCGGCCAAAAATTAACGGCGCTTTTTTCATCATCAGAATCTATTCCGGCCATTCCGTCCCAGCCAAGAACAGTCAGATAATTCAAAAAAGCATCAGACCAGACATAAGCGGTATGGGAGGCGTCCCAAGGCAAAGGAATGCCCCACTTGATATTTTGACGCGAAAAAGAAACGTCTTTTATGCCTTCTTTAAAAAAACCAAGGATTTCATTTTTACGTTCCGCGGGACTTATCTTAAATTCATCTTTTTCAATTCTCCTCAAGATCTCATCGGCATATTTGCTCATTCGAAAAACATAGGTTTCCTCGCTCATTTCCTCTGGAACAGTCTGATGATCAGGACATTTTCCATCTATCAGATCTTTTTCATTCTTGAATTGTTCACAGCCCTGGCAATATAAACCAGAATATTTATCCAAATAAATATCCCCTTTATCATACATGAATTGCAAAGCCTTTTGCACGGCCAGCTTATGCTCTTCCTCTGTGGTTCGAATGAATCCGTCATAAGAAATATTCGCCAAATGCCAGGCCTTTTTAAATTCCTCCGCGATCACATCGGCAAAGTCTTTCGGTTTTTGACCGGCCTCGCCCGCCTTTTTTTCTATTTTTATACCATGTTCATCGGTTCCGGTTGAAAAAAACGTATTAACGCCTTTCAACCGATAAAAACGCGCCAATATATCAGCCGCGATCGTAGTATAAGCATGTCCGATATGCGGCCGGGCATTCACATAATATATCGGAGTCGTAACATAAAATTTTTCTTTTTCCATATGCTATTTATATAATTCGCTATGCGTACCCAATAAATAAAAAACAGCCAAATCATCTTCCGCATAAAACACAAATATTGCCCGCAAATCGCCTGACAGATTAATACTCTCATAGCGAGCTAACTTGCCGGAAAGGCGATGTCTCGACAACAACAGATCATTGGGATTTTCTCGAAAAATCTTCAACCTCCCAAATATTTGAATTTTTATTTTTTCCGAACATTTATCGAGTTTTTTTACGAAGCTTTTTTTGAACACCACTCTCATATTTTCTGTTTTTATCTCTTAGCCAAGATATGGCGCGATTTGCATCCTCAAAGATAGGCGAACATTCTTTATCATCTTCCGCTTCTTTTATGGCTTGGACTAAATAATCACTCGGCTCTTCCGAAGAATTTATATCAAAAGTAATCCTTTTGTTAACCACAAAAGATTTTAAACTGCCATTGATAATCACACTCAAATTCAAGCCTAATTCTTTCGCTAGTTTTTGTGCGCTTTTTTTTATCATTTCATCGACTTTCACGTTGATTACTGCGGTTTTCATATAATTTGATCTTAATATTTAGTATATACCAAGTATATATAAAGTATATACCACATATTCAAAAAAGTCAAAAACATTTCTATCGGCCAGCACCGAGGCGCTGAGACAAAGAACATTCATCTCCCCACGATAACGACAAACTCCCCTTTTTGATCGTTCTGGCTGTTTTTTATTTTTACTAGAATATCTTCGATCTCGCCGCGATAAACGGTTTCATGCATCTTGGAGAGCTCGCGACAGACTACGACAGATGTAACAGGCGCGATCTTTTCCGGCAGATCTTTATTTTTGACATAACCCTGGTTTTTTTTGACTTCCAATTCCAGGTTATGCTCGACTATCTCTTTGTTCAAGCTCTTCAGTTCGCTTAATAATTTCAGGATACGATGCTTTGATTCGTAAACTACAACCGGAAATGCGCTTTGGATGATTTTGCGCAAAAAAGTCTGGCGGCCGTTCTTGTGCGGCGGAAAGCCCATAAATACGAAGCGGTCGGTTGCAATTCCGGATATTGAAAGCGCCGCTGTCACAGCGGAGGGACCCGGTACAGACTCGATTTTCATGTCTTCGCCGAAACGCCCGAGCGTTGCCGCAACCAGCTGTCCACCCGGATCCGAAATTCCAGGCGTGCCGGCATCCGAAACTAATGCCAAATTCTTGCCATCCGCTAAAAGTGAGAGAATCTGCTCTGTCTTATGCAAATCAGAATGCTGATGATAAGCGATCATCGGCGTCCGGATCTTATAATGCTCTAAAATCCGCTTAGTTACGCGCGTATCTTCGCACAAAACAAAATCAACCTCGCCGAGAATCCTCAGGGCGCGGAGTGAAATATCTTCTAAATTACCGATCGGCGTAGCCACAATATAAAGCATAAAATAATTTATAATGCAAGACTTAAAAATATATGATTTATTTATTAATATATATCCTCGTCATACATCATAAATCCAACATCATACATCTTAAATTACACTATATCTTCTTTCCTTTCCTTAACATAACGCGACCATTCTTCCGTAATTTCTACAAAGATCTTGAATGGGGCTTCTATGATAAAATCCAAAACAAAAACGAATACGTTAATCTGCGAAAATTTTTCAGACAACCATTTGCCGACAGCGACAATCGGTATGTAAAAAAAATCGCCGACAAAGCTGAAAATATTTTCCCGTGATGGAATAACAATCATCTCTTTGGCGTTCTTGCGGATACGGATGCTGAAGAAACTTACAAAAGTAAGAAAAAAAAGAAAAATCAAAATACTTACCCAGGTAAAATTTAGGCGGCTCAAAATCCAAATCAATGCCCCGAAAGATAATATGAAAGTAATTGAATATAATATTCCAAAGAATACGCTCAAACCCTTGCCACGCTTTGCCGGATGGCGAAGTTGAAAATGATCCTGGCGTTCTTTTTCTTCAAAAACCAGCTCTTCGATGCCCTCGGATATTTTTTTGGAATTATCTTCCGAAGGCAATCTAGTGAACAAAACAATCAAAAACAAAAGGAAAGCCGGGAAAAAAATATTTACCAGCAAAGTAAAATTATTCGCTTCTTCGCCGAACAATTTGATAGCCGGAATCTCCAAAAACAGAACGAAAAGGGATTTAGTTATAAAGATATAGATTATACTGCGCACTGCCGCCCGCCAAAGCCTGGTGCGCGATTCTTTGTAGCGCTTTTCACAAATGTTTTTAATATCGCGCGGAAATGCTTTCGGATCCTTTTTTATGCTTTCGTAAACCGCAACCGGATTTTCTTTTATTACATCCGTCAAGACCGAAAAAAACACCGTATATCGCCCGACAACACGGGATAGTTGCTTTAGCAAAGGATGATCAAGCTGAAAATCAATCGCTTGACGCAAGCGGCTGATATTTTTCGCAACGCCCCGAATCTTTTCTTGCGACGGATTACGCCAGCCGGCATTATAATATTTAAACAAGATAAAGCCGAGCATATCTTCATCAAACTTCAAGAGCTGGCGATGAATAGCTAAAAATACTTGGATTTCCTTATCGTTTTCATAAGCGCCATCTTCCGGAAAAACAATATTCTTAAGCAGAATCTCATTCATATACCCAACCAAGACTTGGTTTATCTTGTTGCGACCCAACTGCTCTTCGATATCGCTCGCAGCCAAAGCGATTATCCAGCCGTTTATATCGTTTTTTTCCTCAAAACCATGGCTTCCGTCCTCTTTGATCGCTTTTTTCAGGTCCAAATATTTTTGAATCACAGCGGCAACCTCGTCGGCCTTGCTTTCCGGAATCGCATTGTTAGGAAGATATGCCGCCCTAATCAATTCAGTCAAAAGGCTATGTGCAATTTCCCCGCTGTTCACGCCTTTCAAAGAAATCGTCCCCTCAATCACAATCAAACGGCGCAAAATCCGCTCAATCGCGTTCTTGCGCAAAAGATGCTCCTCTTTGTAATCGACCGTATTGCGTATCTTCTCGTAATAAAAAGACATCTTGGAAATCAAATCAGAGACGTTTATGCGCGAAATATTGTCATTGCGCTCTTCAGATTTATTCTGCTCGCGATAAACAGTCTGGAACAGCCGCTTGGCATTATCGGTAAGAGTGATCTTCTGCTCGGATTTTTTTTTCAGATTCGGGTTCACCATACAATAGATTAAAATTTAAAATGGTTTTCTATGTCGCGCTTTATAGACCAAACTTTATATGCGCCATAAAGAAAAGCATAAGAGAGGACTAATACGAACATACCAAAAACCAGACGTAAAATAAAATCAGTCCAAACGACCAAGACCGATAAAATAAGAAGGATGATTCCCGTACTAAGAAGAGACCAAACCAGGCCGTTAACTTTTGAATTGACTTGTTTGATTAAATTTTGCATAATTAATTATTTTAGTTTATTACTAAAGCGCAAAAGCCCGAAACACATTCAAGCGCCTCTTTCTGATTACAGGCAGACCCTCCATCGAAAGAGCAACAAGGTTGATTCAAACCTCCGCACAAGAAACAGAAATTATTGTTTTTTAGATTGCCTGGTTCGCAAAACGGTTCATTTTGACATGCCGGTCCGCCGCTAAATCCGCACTCACGACACGAATCAGAATAACACTCAGCACGTATGCCATTTTTAGATTCTGGCTGTTCGCATTGCCTGGAGCCTTCACAACAAGGATTACCGATCCTTCCGCAAACCTGACACTTGCCTGATCCGCAAACAAAACCGGTGTCGCACTGTTTTCCGTCGGAACAACAAATCTGGTTTTCTTTTCCGCACAAAAGACAGCGCTTATCCCGGCAAGACAAACCAGGATCGCAGCTTGGCTCGCTTTGGCGACAAAAAGCTTTTTCTTTTCCCAACTCGCAATCCTCGGCGCAATAGTTTTCCTGATTATTCTCCGTAGCAACGCAACACATCTGTCCATATTTACATTGTTGGTCAGGATTATCACAACACTTAAGCCCGTCAAAGCCGCACTCATCAGCCAATAGCACATCGCCTTGGGATCCTTTTGTCTTGTCCGAAATCTCTTGGCTAATATTACACCCTGAAAATAGCAACAAAACAATTGCGCTCAAATAAAACCATTGCAATTTATGCGTTAATGAACTATTAATATAATCCATACCCTTACAGATATATTATACCCGATAAGAATAAAAAACTCAATTTTGCTCCAGTGCCTTGCCTTATTAAACCGAAAGACCTGAATATATCAGGTCTTTAAGAATAGATTAGGATTTTTTAAATTGCACTTTGAATATCGGCTCATATTTGTTCTCGTATTCATCAACTATCTCCACGGGCCGGCCTTTGACGTATTCAGAAAGCGCCGCATCGCTTAAAAGCATAGTATCATTATCGATGTCAGCCTTCAAGACTTCCAGCTTATCGAATTCGGCACGAAAATCATCGCGCAGACCTTCTTCGATTTTTTTCTTTTTTTCCCTCAAAGCCTTCAATTCTTCGAGCGTGCTCTGATAACCGCTTGAATTAGCAAGAGCATCACGATACATGTTCTTGATTTCTTTCTGCTCTTTTTTCGCTTTTTGAATGTTGTTAAAAATTTCTTGGATATTCGGCATAAAAAAATAAGCACTCCGCAAAACGGAGCTAATTAATCATTAATACTAAATATTATAAACCACTTTGAAATTGCGGTCAAATTCAATATGCCGCACAAAAAGATATCGCAACTTCGCCTATTATCTTAACGGTTTTTTTCACGGCAGTCCCCTCTTTCTTTCGGACAGCGCATGCCTTTTTTCGGACCAGGACCGA